>PVMS01135385.1_pt1 | contig 10540 bp, 8 predicted proteins | sample 1853461 | NCBI WGS metagenome assembly PVMS01 (sample SAMN08582032, study PRJNA380276) | Marine sediment metagenome, whole genome shotgun sequencing project. | isolation source: ocean sediment barecode stripped | collected 2017
AGGTTTCCATACCTCCAACGGAGGGTGGCCATTTTCGGGTAACAAAAACTATTCGAGCATGTTCAGAATATTCCATAAGAAATCAAAATAAATTGGCGAGGTTGGGGAAAAATCTGACCGAGGTAATTGACGGCCATAACGCAAATTAACATGTTGTGGCGCTGAATCTATAACATGGGAACATTTCGATAGTAAAATATAATCTCCATCATTATCTGGCGTTTATCGAGAATGATTTGCTCCGAACTCTCAACAGTATAGATTCCTTCGATAGAGATATAAAATTCTGTCGGCGACATACCGAGACCAAAACTTTTTCCTGCAACCCATATGCTGCCCCAGTGGTGAATAAAATTTGATCGCAGCACTCTTGCATCCTGGTCAAAAAGTGAGTACGGGTTTTCATCCGAAGATTTTGCTTTCATTGCTGAAGCAAGCTGATAAGAGTTTGTAATTAAAAACTTCGGTTCACATTCTTCCAAAACCTGCTCGAAGATGGACTCCCCCTTCTGTCGATATTTTTCGATGCCCCATGTAGACATAAAAAAGCCGCATTTAGGGTATTTTGAAATCATCGAATTACGATCTATGTAGGGTGTCGGCTCTGGGAAAATTTCGTGAATGGTAGAAATTATCTCTCTTTGCCCGGTTTGATGGTGATAGCTATATAGATAAGCTTGACCCAGGGTATAAATAACTATGTATATCAAGAGAATCGCCATCAATGATTTGGCGAATAAACTGGATACATTTTCGGAAACTTCTTGTGCTCCGATAGACACAACAATCATCAAAGGAGCAACGATGAATGGGAAGAAGTAAGGATAGGCATTCCGATAGAAAAAAATACTAAGTATTGGAAGAGTGAATAATACGGATACTTTTAACAGAACATTGGATTGACGCTTGTGACGCATCCGCATTAGAAAAAACCCGGCAAGAATTAGTAGCATTTGAGGCCAGCTTGGGCTAATCCATGACAGGAAGTATTGTTTTTGTGGCCAAAAAGGAATATCAACAAACACCTTGGAGAAAATTGAATCAAGCCTGGAAAGTCCGTTCGTGGGACCTGGAGAAAGGGTACTGCGATGCCAGAAATAAAGAATTAGGGTTGTTATTAATACGCTTAAAGCAAAGCCAGTATAGATATTGATTTTGTTTTTCATCTCCGCCATGTCCCTTGTCCTCCAGACCAGTGCTGCGATTAGCGGAGGGAAATATAAAACAGATTTAATTGAAACTAAGGTAGCAACTGCAACTGTGATACTCGCTCCCAGGCATCTCCAAGAATTGCCCGACCTGTCCATTAATAGATAAATACTCGCCATGAGTAAGGCGGTAATAATCGGGTCGACTCGAAAACTGGCGCCGTACATGAGCACATAACCGGAGGCCAGATATGAGACCACTCCGACTAAGGCAAATTTAGCACTTACAAACCTCCTTGATATTAAAAAAATAAAACCAAGTGTCAATAATTCACAACCCAGCATTAAAGTTCGGCTCAGCAGAATAAGCTGCACTTCATCCCACTCAAGGTGGGTGGCCCAGGTAAAAAAATGAACATGGAAGGTTTGCAAAGACCTGGATAGCGTTCCCCCGGAATGTTCGAAAATTTGGCTTAAATAATAGAACTCATCCCAATTTATATTGAAATTGAATATATAAAAAACCTGGATGCAGAGGATGAATAGAATTGCGCAGAGCAGAAGCGTAATCTCAAAAGGTCTTTCTTGAGACAAGTTGGATTTGTGATTTAACATTTTTTTAGCCGACAATCACCAGTTACGTGATTCAAGATCCAGCTTTATTTGCCTTACTCGAATGTCTTCCAGTAAGCGCCGATTGGATGAAGTAAGATCTGCCAGCAGCCCAACGGCCATAATTATAGATCCCAGAGCGACTAACAGCCCTGATAAAACCAGAGACTGAACATGACCTGCGCCACTTTCAGTGAAATGAAAATACAAAAACCTGATGATCCCGGCCAGACCCGGAATTGATACGATGGCTGCCAGGCTAAAAAAGAACTTAAAGGGACGATAAAGAATGAAAACTCTGAAGATAGTGGAAATGGAGCGGAAGATGTACTCGAAAGTGCTTCTGAATAACCTCGATGGTCGAAGTACCCTGTTAACGGATACTGGAACAGAAGTCATCGGAATACCCATCTGCCCCGCCTGGATAATAGTTTCCAAGGTATAGGTGTAGTTATTATTCACCCGAAGCAGTATGGCAGCTTCCCGATGGTAAGCGCGGAAACCACTTGGCGCATCTGGTATATTCGCTCCACTGGCAACCTTGACAACCCAGCTTCCCAGGCATTGAAGTAATTTTTTAATCGGCGAAAATGTTCGAATTTCGGATATCGGGCGAGCCCCCACCACAATCTGGGTTTCACCAGCAAGAATCGGGTTAACCAGGGATTGAATGCAATCACCTCGATATTGATTGTCACCGTCAGTATTGACGATGACATCAGCCCCTTGTCGCAAACATTCTTCCAGTCCTGCCATGAATGCACGAGCCAGGCCACGGTTTTCCACTAGCTTTACGATATGGTGAACACCATGTTCCCTGGCTACTTCGATCGTTCTATCGCTTGATCCATCATCAATAACAAGATACTCAGTGACATCGAATCCTTCTACCTCCGAAGGCAGATCCGCAAGTGTTTCTGGCAGAGTTTGTTCTTCATTGAAGCATGGGATCTGAATTATTAATTTCATTCTTGAACTCGTGCCAAAGGAAATCTCGTCCGACTTTACAGGAAAAGTAACTAAGGAATATTAGACCATTCCAGTCTAAGTGCCTAAAAATATATATTGTCCAGGAGCGAGAGCCTGCATACCTGGCGGCTGATTGTGGCAGGATTGACCGGCGGGAATGAGCAATGCTGGACGTGTCGGCGGAAATCAGTCAGATTTCGGATGCCACAGGGCTGGACGACGTCGTAAATATCTTTCTTTACTTGGTAAAATAAGGGAAATATGGTGTTAATTCTTCCTATACTTTGCCATATTAAATGAGTGCGCTTATTCACCTTTTAAATTTTCGAATTTTTGATCAAGTAATCAGGGGGGAAAATCACGCAGCCATTGTGTTAGTCATATATCAAGCTTACTCACTACCTACTCAAACTTTTTTAAACCTCACTAATCAGCATTGATTCTACAAATTACAATTCATGCATAAGAACTATTTAATGAGCTTGACACCAAAAGAACCCACGATTAAAGACAACAGACAAATCTCTAAGAAGTGGTTTCAAATTTTTAAAAATATATTTGCCATAATTGTTTTATTTGGTTTTGGATATTATCTCTGGGAGCATAAAGATGAGTTATATAAATCACTCGACGTATCTTTATGGCATTTAGTTTCTATCATTCTACTTATTTTTATTTCATGGTTTCTCGGTGGAATACAGGCTACCGTGACTTACCGTGTCTCTAATATCAATATTTCAGTTATGGAAGGTATTATGCTGACTCTTGCAGGAAGTTTTGGTAATCACCTTCCTATGCGAGTAGGAACGATTATTCGCGCAAATTATCTTAAAGAGATCCATGGCCTAAGATACGCTCATTTTGGCGGCATTATGGGTATTCGGACTTTGCTAACAATACTTGCCACAGGAATATCAGGAATCATTGGATTATTGATCATCTCATTTACTAGCTATCAATCGATCCCCTGGGATATTGTTCTATTTTTTTTACTTCTCACATTCGCTCCAATGTTGCTATTAGTTTTCACCATTCCCAAATTTGATCACAATCAAGGTGTACTACTAAAATTTGTTGCAGGTTTTGCGAATAGTTTTGAAGAACTCAAGCAAAAACCTCAGGTATGCACATTCATAGTGATTTTACTATTAATTCAATATATCGTTCTTGCATTGAGATTTATTGTTGCTGCTGATTCAGTTGGTATTGATATACCTGTTGGGTTGCTATTCTTAATGGCCCCACTTGCAGCATTGATGTCTTATACCGCCTTAACTCCTGGAGGAATCGGACTTCGAGAGATGTTAATGGGCTATATATCCTTCAAACTTGGCTATACATTTGCATTGGGAACGTTTATCGGTGCTATAGATAGAGCAGTATTATTGGTAATGATGGCTATATTTGGTGGATGGTCTTTCTTGGTTGTCTGGCTACGATGTCGCAAATGATGACACCGCATCGTTCACTTCTCACTAAATGCACATTAGCACTAACATAAACACTCAGTTTATAGGTACACGCCCACTATGTTTAAAACGCCAACAGAGATAAGGTAACGTGAAAATTGACGAGGAAACAGCTGTCTCGGATCAGAATTTTCAGGAATATCTCAATTGGACCTACTTTGGTAGAGATGCTTTTGATCGCTCTGAATTTGATCGACTTGAAAAAATATTACAAGGAGTGACTCGTTTTATTGATGTTGGCGCATCCCATGGAGTTTTCACCTATCACGCCAACAACATCCTCAAGAATGCTGAGATTTATGCAATTGAGGCCGACCCTGAACGTTTTGCCATACTTAAAGAAAACACAAAAAATTGGTCTGCAACTACTACTAATACCATCCATTGCATTAATGCCGCTGCAAGTGATGAAATCGACAGGAAGGAAAATGCTGAAATCACATTTTATACAACAGGGACACAAATTAGCGGCGGCCTTTTTTCTGTTTCTGAACGCTCAGATAAATATGCTCCAATAAAAATTCCTCTTATTTGTGTAGATGACTTCTATGACCCATCCGCTAAAACATTCGTAAAAATTGATGTTGAAGGCGCAGAATTACGTGTATTAGAAGGGGCAAGCAAAACTATAAATTCTGGTAATGCGCAATTTTTTACAGAGATTTCCTGGTGGGGTGACAGGGATAGAAAAACAACAGCGTTGGATGTATTAAAATTCATTTACAAGTCAGGCTTAAGAGCAGACCGTCGATTACGTTCAGATTATTTAATGGCTCCTGAAGCAAACACGCGCGCACGTTTTCTTTCAATACTTAAATGCCTGCCGCCTCTTTTAGCGAGAGTTACATACGACACGATTGTACCTAAAAGCCTAAGAACAATGAGAGAAAGGTTACTTAATCGTAAACGCATGTCAAAATACTCATCGCGAACTATGGTGTAAGCAATCACTTTTACCAGCTTCGTATTTGAAGTGGCTTTCGACCAAACCTTGTTGTATCCAGAATCACTATCATGAGATTGCTTTGCCGTGTAATAGATATTTTGCACACCAACAAGTGCAACCATTTTTTCCATAGACTGGGTATTTCGCAGGTTATTGACGCAAGGAAAACAATCCGAATCGGGGATCGGTGCTAGCCATGAGAATGAAACGCGTTTTAATTACAAATCAACACGGGGAAAATCGCGGTGACGAGTCGGCACTGCGGGCAATGCTGGATGGTTTAAGTAGCAGGTTCGATAACATCAGCTTTACCGTGATAGCACAGTTACAGGACACCAGTCTGGAGATTAATTTCAAGGAGGATGTCCGGCTCCTTCATATGAAAATGTCGATTCTTAGCTTTCTCGGCCTCGTAATTTATGCGTTTTTTCGAAATATAGGACTCTCCATCCCGTGTCTATTGCAGGCAAACACAAAAAAAATAGTAGATGCGTACAAGGAGTGCGACGTTGTTGTTTCCGCTCCAGGAGGACCATATTTTGGCGACATCTATTCCAATCACGAAATTCTTCATTGGTTTTATGTATGGCTCGGCTCAATATATGGGAAGCCACTTTTTCTCTATGCACCCTCCGCTGGACCCTTCGAGATCAGGTCGCTCAATTACATCAGGAAACATTTTTACAAAAAGTTTGATGTATTGTGTTTGCGGGAAGATATTTCCAGAGGGTATCTGGAAGGTTTAATTGGTCCTGGCAGGGAAATACATGTCACTGCGGATTCTGCTTTACAACAATCTGTTGAACCGATGGCAAGAGATGAATACTTCGTTGGGTCAAAATCCGTTGATAAAACAAAATTCCTGGTTGCAGTATCGGCCATCGAATACAAATTCCCCGGAACGAAGGAGCCAGAGGTCAGGCGTCAAGAATATACACAAATACTATTGAAGTGTTTGCATCATTTAGCATCCAGGGAAAACTGCCACTTCCTGTTTATCCCACAGTTATACGGAAAAGTGCACACGGATGTACCCTATCTGAAGTCTCTTTCTTCAAAATTACCTGGCAATGCTACCTGGGAAATTGTAGATCAGGCATTCGATTCAAATGCGCAACGGTCGATATTTGGCATGTGTGATCTCTGTATTGCCAGTCGATATCATCCACAAATCTTTTCCGGATCCAGCGGTGTCCCTGGAATTTGTATCTATTATGAACACAAAGCCCTCGGATTCATGAGAGCAATGGGGCTCGAAGATTTTGCCTTCGATATCAGAAAACTGGATATCGCGGTCCTTACTAAAAAGCTGGATGAAGCCATTGATAGAAGAAAAACATTATCTGAAGCAATGAAAAAGCGAATTCTCCCGATCAGAAATCGCTCAAGGCAAACAACTGACTTGCTGATAGAACTGATGGATGGGCAAAGACCATGAATACCATCAACTCTGCGAAGGTTGGCACTCCTGCTGAAGTTACGATGTTGGGCAGCCCGGTGTACGGCAATCAACGGTATTGAATCATGCCTCTCGACACTCAGCTTGAAAGCGTGCGTGGTAGGTCCTCTGGTCCTGGCATAGCCATTTTTGCCCCACATTTTCTTTTATAGAGGTTGCATATGTTTGGATTTTTTGGATCGCGTGGTTCTGTCTTCCAACATTTTGATGCAACAATCACACTGATCGAAAAGGAGTTCAACGATGACGTCATCGTTCATGACAGCGGTCTCTCCGATGTGTGCCTTGCATCAGTCGGCAGCGGTGGATCAGTTCTTGGATTCGCCTCCACGAAAACAGCGACGCTAATTTACCTCGGCGCAATTCACGAGCCTTTCCCCGTACCCCTGGTGGGATCTCCTCTTGATGACCCTATGGAAACGGCACATGCACTTCTTGAGCGCTACTATCAGGACGAAGAATCATTTCTTGATGACGTCGTCGGTCTGTACGCTGTTGTTTTGGTCGATATCGCAAGAGGCTGCCTGCTGATTGCACGAGGCCCTTACGGTGGCCCCCGTATATTTATTCATGAGTCATGCGGTGCGTTGTCGTTCTCGACGCGTTTGATCGACTTTGCTGGTTTGCTGGGAGATGAAGCGCGTTTTGACCGGTCACTGGAGGATTTCCTCCTTGGTTATGAGTTTCTGCCGAATGATCGAACATTAATAGCGGGTGTCAAAGAACTCGGCAAAGGCAAATTGTATGCCTGGCGAGGTGAAACCTGCAGTCATCGGGATCTGAAGGAGTTGAAGCTGAAACCGGAGCTACTCCACGCGGCGACAGCCACAGGGGAGGATGCGCTCATCCGTTCCCTGCATGATGCCTTCGTTGAATCGCTCAGCGACCAATGTCCGAGCAAAGGAAAGATTGGGGTTCTTCTGGGGGGATGCGACTCTATGTTAATCGCCTCCGCTCTAAAGAATATGGGTCGGGAGGTCGAGACATTTACTTTTCGATACAAGGAACGGGGCTACACTCAGGTTTTGGTTGAAGAACTGCAGCAGTTGATAGGTATACGACATAATTGGGTCGACATTACCCCCCGGGTTATAGAAGAAGGTCTGGCACACTTCGCCGAACTTTTTAACCAACCTGTGAGCCAGCCTCATTATTTGATAGCGAGCGCTGAGGCGGCGAGAGTTATGAAGATGCGCGGCATCGAGCACTGTATCACTGGCGATGGCTGCGATGGGCTATTTCTGGGATATCCCACGGTTTTCGCACGGGTCAACTTTATTCAGCGACTCTCTGCGGTGAGTGGGCTACTTGGTCCTTTGCTACTATGGTGTGGCGCCTGGAAATGGCTTGAGATCAGGATCGGCCATCCATACCGCTTTTTTCGCAATATAGGGCGAATACTCTCTCGACCGATGCCCCTTCGTGATTATATCTCTGCCTGCACCTTAGACCGAAAATCTCTTAGTTTTCTTCGCCAGGGTACAGCTCCACAGGAACGTGAGTCTGAGGCAATCCTCGCGGAACTTGCAGCTGGTCACGAAGGCACATCGCCATTGCGACTTGCGTATATAGGTAAGGGACGGGTAGGTCTTAACGCTGCAAAAATTGAAGGCATTACCAGGTGTTCGGGAATTACCTTCCTCTCCCCTTATATGCATCCGCGAATGACCACGGTCGCGGGACTTATTCCTGACGAACTGAATCGCCCCAGCGAGACGACGAGTGCGAAAGATACAGGAAAGTATATATTCTTCAAAATGATAGAAAAGTACGGGTTGCTACCTGACAAATTCGTTCATCAAAAAAAGATGTCTCCAGTTACTGCACCGGTCGACCTGTGGTATTGGGGTGAGTCGCGTGAATCGATATTATCAATGTTGGCACAGTTGCCATTCGATGTGGATGAGAGGTACCTGGTTTCACTTGTGACTCCTAAAATGGCCGAGCGCTGGTTTCGGGACAATATCGGAATCTCTCGATACGTCACCCAGGCAGCGGGCCTTTTAGTCACCTATGCGGACTATGCACGATTCTTTAAACGGAACTAGGCATCATGTTTTGACCTGCCCATCTCGGCAGCGTGGATTTTGTTGTAATGAGTACCCCCAAGACAGGACCCTAAACACAGAGCCATAATTGAGAGGGCAGGACGCCCGGAATAAAGTCAGGCAGAGCACGCCCTATCTCCGCCTCGCTACGAACGGTGGTGAGAAATGCGGGCTAGTGCAATATGACTGGAAAGCACAAGTTTACACGGGGATGCGATACTGCTTGTTTTTGATGAAAAACCAATGCCACAAAATCCGCCATTATATCGGCACTTAATCACCCGATTCGGCGATAACTCTTACCCTATGCATCAGTGAGATATGTTTCAACATGTTTAATCAGCTTTTTTCCAATACTGACGGGTAAAATTTTATTATAAATTCCCTGGTGAAATCCTGTAGTGTTCTTTAAATTGGCTAGCTCTTCTATTGCTGCAATCAATGCGTGGGGGTCTGAAGGAGGAATTAAGCGCACGCCGGGCATGTCAGCATTCAGAAGCTCTTTTATTGCAGGAGAATCTCGGGTGATTAATGGTTTACCAGCCATAATAATCTGAAAAACTTTATTAGGAATAACCCGGGAGGCTTTGTCTGTATCGCCGAATATCCCCAGGCAGATATCAGATTTCCGAATCCAGGTAATGAGTTCATCATAATTCACCCATGGCAACCATGTCAGGTTATTCAGGGGTTCATCCTTTAGCATGGCTCTGATTTTATTCTCTTCCTGACCTTTCCCAATGATTATCCAGTGGAGGTTATCGTTGCGGGATAACCTTGCAGCACGAACAATGGTTTCAATACCATGTAATGGTATGAACTGGCCGTAAAAAAGAAGGGTGAGATGGTCCGCTTCCTTGATTGGCTTGCTGTGATTTGGAGAAAAGAATTCTGGTTCGGCCCCTACCAAAACAGTATGGACTTTATCAGTCGGAACCCTAAATGTTTCGACAAAATAATCCGCATGTGCCTGAGTATCCAGGATGATAATGTCAGCCGCTTTGCAAGCCAACCACTCCCAAAAGAAAATAATTTTTGATAGTGGATTCCACCGAGTAATCAATTTCCGGTCTTCCACTACAGTATTGTAAAGAGAAATAAACGCGTCCCAGACGATAGGTATTCCCCTGGCTTTTGCAAAAGGCCACAGCACCAGTACATCAAGTTGCCCCATGTAGGGCACGATTACTGCATCATGTTTAGGCATACGTACAAATCGCCAGACTAGAGAAGGATAATTACCTAACCACCGAAAAATGAGAATTAGCGGGAAAATGAAACCGGTGATTTGACTCTTGTCTTCTACATTATTCCAAACATCACTATGACACTCAGAAATACTCACATTGTTCTCTTGCAGGCCTCGTATCAATATTCGTACCCTGGGCTTGCCTTTATCATAGGTTCCCCAAAATACTAAGCGTATATCAGAATGAGTTGTGTCCACGATTATGTTTTTATAACTCTGGATTTGATATGTTTGAAGACAGGGGGTTATTGCTCAACCTTGTAAATTGACCAGTGATTTGCAGCCTGCCGGTCATTTCACAGGGCCTTATAACATCTGGAAAGATGCAGCTGTGCCTCCCGGTAACTGGGTCTCAGCTCTAATCTTTTTTTGAAATGTATCACGGCAGTATTGCAGTCGTTTTTAGCTATAAGCCCATAGGCTAGATTACAGTGAACCTGAACTGTAGGTCGTCAAACCAATCTGGACAGATGGCGGCCTGATTTAAGAGGCAGTTCAACCCATCAGATTTAAGTTATTCCGGTTATCGTAATGCATCTTTCGACGCATGGCCAAGGTGTTTAATTTGATCGCTGTTCTTTGATCCAGTAATTCCTGCCCTCGGACGTAATACACATCGGCTGGCGTCAAATTATTCAGG
>PVMS01011046.1_pt1 | contig 10536 bp, 11 predicted proteins | sample 1853461 | NCBI WGS metagenome assembly PVMS01 (sample SAMN08582032, study PRJNA380276) | Marine sediment metagenome, whole genome shotgun sequencing project. | isolation source: ocean sediment barecode stripped | collected 2017
ACGTGGATCACGGCGCACGGCCAGTTCTTTTGCCGCCCGCCAGAGCCTGTACGGCAGTGACGACTCCATGATCACCAGCAGGAGATCGGTTGCCGTATCATCCGGCACCCTGGCGCGTGAGCCACTGGCAAAATGAAACGTCGTGGCACTGCCAAGTTCCGCCTCCAGCAGCCGCTGCTGCAACTCGGCGTGGACGTCAGGCTGGCTGGCATCAGGCCTGAACAGCACACCCAGGACTGCCAACAGGAGAAATATTAATACTATATATTTCATAGTGATAGAGAATTTACCTGCGGAATATTCATAACCGGTAATCTCGGCAAGACAACCAGAGTATAGAACATGAGAATTGAATATTTGTGGGATGTGCGGAGGGCTATTCTGAATCCGGTTTATACGCCACCAGGTCATCCCACAGGATCAGGCTGTAGGACATGGCGGCCGGCGCATTGTTCAGCTGTGCACCGGCCCAGGCAGCTGTCTCCCATGCCAGCCGGTGATATTTCCGGTTCCCGGTCAGATCACCCAACTGCTGTAACACATGCATGGCGATACTGTTTGCTGACAGTGTCGCACCGTCACTGGCCTCTTTTTTCCTTATCCATAATTCCGTATCAGATGCGGTACTGAAAAAGCCACCGTTGCCGGCATCCCAAAACGTTTCGAGCAGGGTATCAACCAGTACAATGGCGCTGTTTAACCAGCGTTTGTTTCCAGTAACCTTGTAGATTGCCAGCAGACCTTCTGCGACACCGGCATAGTCTTCACTGAAGGCCGGCACACCACGTTCACCTGCTCGCCAGTCACGATACAACACGCCCGGCTCCCTGTCATAGAGCGCGCTCAGTACAAACGCAGCCGTCTCCTCTGCCGCCCTGATGTAACGCGGCTCATCCAGCAGGCGGCCGGCCAGCGCCAGCGTGGTAATCATGTAGCCATTCCAGACGGCCACCACCTTGTCATCAACAGGCACAGCGGGACGTTTATTGCGCGCAGCCAGCAGGCGCCTGTCAATCCCGGCATTGCGCTGGCTGACCGTCATGAGATCCACGCGGAACTTTTCGGCCAGTTCCTTGTTATCCAGCGCACGGTACAGCACATTCCTGCCGCCCATTTCATTCAGGGGATCACTCACCGCATTGCCCTGTTCCTCCAGCCCGTAACGGGCGGCCGCCCAGTCATGCAACGCCTCATCATCAAGGGCTGCAGTCAGCTGCCGCCAGCTCCAGGTGTAGTACGCACCCTCTTCCATGTGACCAGACTCATTGCCCGGCACCGGGCTGTCGGCACTGAGTGCAGAATAAAACCCGCCCCCGGTTGCATGCATCTCTGCCAGGGTAAAATCGAGCACCTCACGCGCCGTATTGGCGTATTGCGTGTCACCGGTACGACGCCAGGCATACAAACAGGCACGGGCAATGAGCGCCTGGTCATAGAGCATTTTCTCGAAATGCGGTACCCGCCATTCATAATCCGTGGAATAACGGTGAAAGCCGCCGCTTAGTTGATCATAAATGCCACCTGCCACCATCCTGTCCAGCGTGAACAGGGCCATGTCCGCACTGTCCTGCGGTTCATCCTGCAGCAGAAACATCAGGCGCGCCGGTTGCGGAAACTTCGGGGCCGGCCCGAAGCCACCCTGCAAGCCGTCGTAAGACTTCGCATACTGCGAGCGTGCCTCGAGCAGCGGTGCCGTTGTCAGTTTTTTCAGGGGCGCGGCAGAGCCGCCTGTTTTTTTCAACAATGCCACGGCATGGGTGGCTGTTTCCCGGATGCCGTCTTCATCAGACTTCCACAGCGCTGTCAGTTTTGCCAGCATCTGCTTCATTCCGGGCCGTCCCCTGCCGGCCTCCGGTGGAAAATAGGTGCCGCCGAGAAACGGCTCACCATCCGGTGTCGCCCACACCGACATCGGCCAGCCACCCCGATTGCGTGTCATGATGACATATTGCATATACGCCGCATCCACGTCCGGGCGCTGCTCGCGGTCCACCTTGATGGAGACAAAATTATCGTTGAGCTGTTTTGCTATTTCCGGATTACTGAATGATTCGCGTGCCATCACATGGCACCAGTGACAGGTAAAGTAGCCGATAGAAATAAACAACGGCTTGTTCTCCCGCCGCGCCTTTGCAAAGGCCTCCTCGCCCCAAGGATACCACTCCACCGGATTGTCGGCGTGCAGGCGCAGGTAAGGACTGGATTCTGCGGCGAGTCGCCAACCGCCGGTTTTTTCCTGTTCGGCTGCAGACGGCAACACTGCCAGGGTAAGCAGCAGTAACAGCAGCCATCTCTGTGAAAGCGGTATCACCATTGCAGCCTCGTTAATTCCCTGTTCTTACGCATATCAGCTATCCAGTGACAACACCTCGCGGGTGTTGGCCGTGGTCGCCCGTGCCACTTCTTCAGGCGTCTCGTCGCGCACCTCTGCCAGCGCCGCCAGGCAGTACGGCAGATACTCCGGGCTGTTACGTTCCCCCTGATGCTGTGACACCGTCATATCCGGCGCATCTGTCTCCAGCACGATGCTATCAAGTGGCAATGCCTTTGCAAGCACTCGCAGGCGGGTGGATCGCTCAAAGGTCAGCATGCCGCCGAAGCCCAGCCTGAAGCCAAGGTCACTGTACTGCGACGCCTGCTGCAGACTGCCATTGAAGGCATGGCAAATTCCACCGCGCACAGGGATACGCCGCAACGTGGCCAGTACCTGGTCATGCGCCTTGCGTACATGCAGGATGACCGGCAGACCGGCGGCGCTCGCAATCACCAGTTGTGACTCGAACAACTGCTGCTGCCGTTCGTGATCAAGCCCGTCGATATAAAAGTCCAGACCGATCTCACCGATGGCCACCGGCGATTGTGCAGCTATTGCTGCTTCCAGTAACTGCAGATCTGCAGGCTGGTGCTGGTCGAGAAAGACCGGGTGCAGACCCAGCGCCGGGTACAGGCCGGTTTCATCCATACAGAGGGCCTGCAATGCCTGCCAGCCTGTAGCCTGGATCCCCGGCATCACAATACCCGTCACCCCGTTGTCATGCGCACTGGCCAGTACGGCCTGCCGGTCGGCATCAAAAGCGGCAACATCCAGGTGACAATGACTATCAATCAACTCCATCAGCCCCATTGTATGCGCTCACCCCGCTCAAACACAGGCGTTTTCTGGTATGTTTTCAGACATGAACTCACCTGACCCGCAAATGACCGGCACCCCCCCGGACCTCGAGCGCCGCTTTGCCGGTATCGGCCGTCTCTATGGCAGGCAGGCACTGGCAAAGTTCACCCGGGCACATGTCTGTGTACTGGGTATTGGCGGTGTGGGTTCCTGGGCGGCCGAGGCACTGGCACGCAGCGCTATCGGCCGGATCACGCTGGTTGATCTCGACCATGTCGTCGAATCCAACATCAACCGGCAACTGCCTGCATTGACCGATACCCTGGGCATGGCCAAGGTGCAGGTGATGGCCGAACGTATCCGGCAAATCAATCCGGCATGCAAGGTCACGGCCATTGAAGAATTCCTCACCGTTGAGAATCTCGAAACACTGCTGGCAAAGAAATACGACTTCATCATCGACTGCATTGACGGCTTCCGCACCAAGGCCAGACTGATCGCTTATTGCAGAAGCAACAAGATACGCATCATTACCGTGGGTGGTGCCGGCGGCCAGACAGACCCGACCCGCATCCGTGTCGCCGACCTCAGCCGCACCGAGCATGACGCACTGTTTTCCAAGACCCGCAGGCTGTTAAGGCAGGCATACGGTTTCCCGACCAGCCTGCAACGGCGTTTTGACATTCCCTGCGTCTATTCGCTGGAGCAGCCCGTGTTTCCGGCAGAAAACGGCGAGGTCAGCCCGGAGAAACCGAATGCAGAAACCGTCGGTGACCTGAGCTGTGCCGGCGGTCTGGGTTCTGCGATGACCGTGACTGCCAGCTTCGGCCTGGCAGCTGCATCACATGCTCTGAAGAAGTTGAGCAAAAATCTGTAGCCGGATGCGAACCAGGTCCTGTTTTTCTGCCGTTGCTGCTCTGGCAATCGTGACTGCGTTTGCAGGCTGCTCGGGCACGCAACCTCTGCAGGAGGAAGATGTTCACAACAACCCTCCTCCATCAGACCTGAACGCTGCTGTTCTCACAATTACGGAAACCTGCCTGACCGGCGCACGCCTGCTGCAGGCCGAAGACTGGCCGGTCTTCTTCAAGACCGGGGGACATTGCCGCCTGGGGTTACCCTTTTGTATACGCTGACGGCAGCACCGGTACAGTATTGCCCTTGCAGCACAACCAGAACGCAGTCAGGTCAAAAGTGAAGGTCGGATTTTTGTTGCATATCCTTCCGATTGAAGGTTGCAAGGATGGCTTCAAACGGGGGTTTGTCACCGACGGTAATTTCGGCGCTGCATACCTCCGCACCGCGGTCCGATGCTGCATCCTCTACCTTGATATTCATCCGGTCCATGCGGACAGCATTTGGTTTAACGCGCAGATACCGCGAGGGGTGATTGAATACCCGGCAGACCTGTACCAAGTAATCTTTCAGGGTGCCGGGGTTAGCCTGTACTTCCCCGAGTTGGCGCTCTGTCTCCTCCAGCTGACTGGTCAGGGCCTGTACATCCCCGATGTCATCCGTATTGACTGCAGCGAGCACATCCAGTCCCCGGTGTTGTGACTGCAGGTTACGAAGCTTTATTTTCAGCAGTGCACGCTGTTCACCGAGTTCGCTGGTCTTCATCTTCAGGCGGGTAATATTCTCCAGTGCCGTAATCGCCAGGTTGTGAATCCCGCGCCACCTCAATAATTCCCTTAGCTCGTTTTCACTCGAGCCGCACACTCCCAGCCAATGGTTGGAATAATTGACCGCTACCTGGGCTACTTCCCTGTTGATCATATCGCCACCAAATTCCATGCCCAGTACCTTCTTTTCAGTCCGCTTCATGGCCATCGGGACGTAAACCACGTTCTGATCGGGTTTGTCCCTGAAATATTCCTTCAACACCCTGCTGCGGCTGATCAGCTCCCCGATCTGATCGGCCGAGCCGAACAGGGCGTTGACCTGTGGATCACTGCCATAGCTCCTGCGGTTTATTTCAAAAGCCCCGGGGATCCTGGTGACCAGGCGGTTGACGTACAGCAAGGAGCGGATTACGGGCTTTCTGAGTTTCCGCCTGTAGCCGCCCACGAGGCGCAGCCGTGGATCGGTTTCCTCGATGATGATATTGATTACCCTCTCGATATCCTGTTCGTCGAGTCCTTCATGCCCTTCGGGCAACCCACCAGGGAGTTTGTTTTTCAGCCAGGTCAACATAAGGTTGCATGATCTCCTGAATAGCGGCCAAAATTTACCGGGCATACCCGGCTGCATGGCAAGGCGACGGGAAACTATTCTGTATTATGCTTTCCTGTTTGCCATGGCCATCGGCCTTCAACCTCAAGATGCAGTGTCACGCTCAGGAAAGAACGAATCAGAATTATAAGTCCGAGCACGGCAACGTTCTCCAGCGTATCCGCCACTACAACAGTCCGTATGATATCGCCGGCAATGAGAAATTCCAGGCCCAGAATGATTGATCGCCCCAGCTTTCGACGGTAAGTCCGGTAGGCAACTCCTTCAGGCAGCTGCCGAAAAGTACGGATGAACACCACAGAGGAAACACACGACCCCAGAATAATGACAAGCACACCCACCGCTTCAACAGCATACCCGGCAATAGAGATAACTTCGGTGAATTGCATCAATCCGGCGCAGGAATAAACATTATCGGGCGAGGACATTTGCTCAGCAGACTTTCTTCCGTAACGTCTATCAAGGCGCCGTACAACAGACCCTGTTTGTGGCAACCCAGAACAATCAGATCAATATCCAGACGGTCAGATTCATTCAGTATCGTTTTGATTGTTGCGCCTTCGACCAGCAGCGCCGTGGCCTCCACATCCCGATCCCGCAGACATTGAGCGAGATGCTGCAAAAATTCATGTTCATGGCGAAGCTCGGCAGCGACCTCCCGGCGTAATGTCTTGCTATCAACATTAAAGGGAGCCTGGCGCGAATACGGGACAATATGGAGAATCCACACTTTACTCGAAAAGGCACTGGCCAGTTCAAGGGTTCGCTCCATAATGGGTGATGCGATAGTAATGGCCTCACAACTATCGATTGCCACGAGTATATTTTTCACTGCCTGATACCTCTCTGCTCTAACGTCCACCACAGCACTGCAAAAGACTAGCTTGAATTAACTTGCCGGTATTTGACAAGCGTCAAATACCCTGGAATGTATTCAGGATAGCATGGATATTATGTGCCCAGCCGCATCTGAAGAACTTATGACTCATACTGAAGTCAATAGATTATCAGCCGCCGCACGGCCTGAAAAGCCACCCGGCAAAGCGAACATGAGGCAATCCTGATGAAAACCAGTCTACTTGTATTATTGCTGATCATCACTGCGAGTCTCGCCGGCTGTGCATCGAACCTGTCTGGCGAGAGCTATACCCGGTCCGAGGCCCGCACAGTTCAGCAGGTTGAATACGGCAGTATTGTGCAACTGCGGCCTGTTAAAATCGAAGGTACCAAAACACCCATTGGTAGCGGTGCAGGTGCAATAGTAGGCGGTATTGCCGGCAGTGGTATCGGTAGCGGCAGAACGAGCAATGTCATGGCTGTTATTGGTGCGGTAGCTGGTGGATTGGCAGGGGCTGCAATTGAAGAAGGCGTAACCCGTACCCATGGCGTGGAAATCACCGTTAAAAAGGACAACGGCCAAACCATCGCCATCGTCCAGGCCCTGTCACCCAATGAGAGATTCAGCGTCGGTGAGCGGGTACGTGTGATCTCCAGCGGTCAAAATGCCCGCGTCGCCCATTAATCCGGGGCAGCAACAGGGGATGATAATGAGCTGCAGCTACCGGATTTTCGAGGATTTGTATTCATAGTCAGCAGCTTGAATCAGGTGCGTGACAACCTGACCCGCATCACACTATTCTACAAGATCGGGAAATCATAGTTGGCAATAAAACGGATATCCTTCAGGTCTGTGCCACCACTGCCATCCTGATCCACAACGGCGCCACGCAACCTGAACCAGAAACCCTTTAAAAGACCTGTTTCGGGTTTGTAGTCCAGGGTCACATCGAACTCCGACTGGTCCGGGCTGGCGTTACTGCCGCGATTCGGTGTGTCGCCCCAGGCGTAGTTGATGAACCCGCTGAATGCGTTCTCCCCCCAAAAGCGGAAATCGGTTGACAGGCCGACCAGCCAGGCATCTTCGCCGGCGCGATCAAAATCCTTGATCATGATCGAGAGGTAACTCGGTTTACCGCCCCAGTTGCTCTGGATAGCCGCATCATTGGCAGTCGAGGTGCGTGCAAGCGTCACTACTGCGCCACCGTAACTGCCGGCCAGCTTGGCACCCCAGACGCGGGTATCAAAATCACCGCCCAGTTCATCCCCCACCGAGTTCTGGCTCGTATACTGCGCTGAAAACTGCACGCCGAACTCTCCCAGCAATCTGGCACGCGAATTGAACTCGGTGTAGAAGATATTCATGAAATCCTTTCCATAGTGGTTTGTCAGACCCACATTGGCACCATTGGAAAAGGTGTAACGTGCCGCAGCCGTGGATACTCCCCTGTCATGCCCGTCAATACCGGACGCTTCCGTCATGCTGATAAAATCGGTGGCGTCGCGTTTTTTCATGCGCCAGGTGTGCGCAACACCGTAGACAAGGTTCTCCCCCGAGAAATCGAACAGCGATACCGCTTCAAAGGTATTGGGCACCATCCGGCTGTCGTTGCCGTTTAAATAGGGTAAACGGAACTTCTGCCGGTACGCCCTTAAGGTCAAATCCCTGTACAAGCGCGCCTCGAGGAAGGCTTGGCCCGGTACGGCAAAACTATTCTGTCCGGGTTTGAGCAGTTTGCTGCCGTCTTTGTCTTTGGGGCCGTAGAGTTTCTGCGAGGCATAAACGGTGGCACCCAGACGCAGGCGGTTTTTCCACCAGGGTGTTTCGTAGGTCAAACCACCGCCCTGCGCCCAGGTCTCCAGATTGTGGTCATCCTCGCGTTCACGGTGGAAATAATAGTTGCGCAAATGCAGGTCCAGCGCACCTTCACGAAAGACATCTCCCAGGCGGGTAAACATCCTCGACGGCCGGGGTAGCCGGAAAGCATGTTCGATTGATTCAACCGTTTCATCGATGCTGGCTGGAGCGAGTTCTTCACTCTGGATATATTCCGGTGCTGCCCGGGCGAGCTGTGACACAAGTGGCAATAGCAGGGCCAGGCCAATTCCGTAACGAATGCCAGACACGTAGAGAGAACCTGGCAGGCTAGAAGAACTTCAGGAAAAAGGGGATCAGCAAGGCATTAACCAGGTCAATAAAGAACGCACACACCAGTGGCACGATAATAAACGCCAGGTGCGATGCGCCATATCGTTGCGCAACTGCCGACATGTTCGCCATGGCGGTAGGTGTCGAGCCCAGCGAGATTCCGCCGAAGCCGGCGCAGACGACGGCGGCATCATAGCTGCGCCCCATCAGGGGGAAAACCACGAACACGGTCAGGCTGACGGCAATCAGAAACTGGGCGCCGAGTATCGTAAAGATAGGACCGGCGAGATCCACCAGCGTCCACAGCTGCATGCTCATCAGCGACATTGCCAGAAAGGTACCCAGCGATATGTCGGCAATCAGGGCAATGGCCGGTGTGCGGCTCGGCCAGGCCCTGCCGGAAAAACGCGGAAAGGACTTCGGAATCAGGTTGGTAATCAGTATGCCGGCAAACAGACAGGTGACGAACAGCGGCAGCTTGAGTCCGAGATCTTCCAGCCCGGAATTAATCATAAAGCCGAAAATGGCGCTTATATGAATGGCAAGCACGGCATCCAGAAAGTCCATGCTATCAATCCCGTGTTTGCCTTTCTGCTCTTCCGCTACACCCACGTCCAGTGGTTCCACCTTTTCAGGGGTCAGCTTGTGTTTCGTAATCAGGAACTTGGCGATGGGGCCACCCATCAGGCTGGCAAGAATAAGGCCGAATGTGGCGCAGGCAATACCAATCTCCATGGCATTGGCAATCCCGTAGTCCTCTGCGATTCGCGGCGACCAGGCGATCGCTGTGCCGTGCCCGCCGATCAGGGACACGGTACCGCCGAGCATGCCGACCGCCGTGGGCTGATCAAACAGCGAGGCCACCGTGATACCGGTCAAGTTCTGCAGGAACATATAGGCGATGGTGATCGTCAACAGGATCACCAGCGGCTTCCCGCCTGCCAGTAAATCTTTCAGGCTGGAATTGATGCCGATAGTGGTGAAAAAGTACACCAGCAGGACATCCCGCGCGGCCAGATCGAAGTGGATCTCGATACTGCTAACAAGGTACAGCAACGTAATCAGCACGGAAAACAGCAAGCCGCCGGTGACCGGCTCCGGTATGCTGAATTCCCTGAGAAAACCGACGCCATCATTGATCCGCTTGCCGACGAACAACACAATGATACCCAGGGTCACCGCAAAAAAAGCGCTGAGCTGTAAAATACCGTTTTCGAATTCCATGGGGTGGAAAGCCTAAACGCCCCCTCCCCTAAAGTCTACGGTTATTGGACTGCCGAGTGTTCTATACCTGAAACGGGCTCAGGCACCAGAAGTTACATAACCAAAGTCGGCCTGCCAGTCACCGCGACGGTAGTCCAGCGTCAGCCAGTGCGGGAAAAAACGCTCGGGTTTGATAATCGGCATATCCATCACCGGGGGATTGTCGCGTTCAACGTCCCGCATGGCACAGGTCTTTGTCACCACCGGACGAAAACGGGCCATCAGCTTGTCTGCCAGTACGACAACATCCGGGCCACCTGTCGATTCGCGCACATAGACACGCTTGCGTATCAGGCAACTGAAATACAGCTCCATTTCCAGGAACAGGGGTTCTGAACGCAGATCAAGCTGTACCTGCGCCCGCTGGCTGACGGTCAGCTGCAGGGATCGACCCTGAAAAGTGATAGTGCGCTGCATGGATCAGCAAAAAGGGGCCGGATACATTTTCTGATCAAGGCCCATGGAGAAAATGTATCCGGCCCCTTTTTGAGCCTTACTGAACGCTGCCAAATCCCGTATCTGAACAACCGGGAGGTGCTTCAATCCCGGCAAGCATGCACCCCTGCGTGACCGGACCACCCGGAAACAGGCGGTAGAGATATTTCATGCCACCCCTGGAGTGAAATTTCTCTTCCAGTGCATCGTGCAGTTCACGCGAGTTGACACCTGGCTGATCATGGCGGGAGAAGAACTCCTGCAAGGCGCTCACCGCCTCCCAGTGATCAGCCAGCGGAATCAGGCCTGCAGCTACGGCACTGCTCGCTGCCGACTCCCTCGTCCAGTCAGCCGGGGCATAGGGGAAATCCGGATTTGTGGCGCCATTACTGCCTTTGAGATCTGTCACTTTCTGCTCCTCTCTGTCATCGGATTATTTGTTATACCTGTATAAACTGTAGTCGCCCCCTGTGAACCTGGCAAGGGGGATCGTGACAATATCAGGCCA
>PVMS01114934.1_pt1 | contig 10536 bp, 14 predicted proteins | sample 1853461 | NCBI WGS metagenome assembly PVMS01 (sample SAMN08582032, study PRJNA380276) | Marine sediment metagenome, whole genome shotgun sequencing project. | isolation source: ocean sediment barecode stripped | collected 2017
AATTTTTTGTTAAAGAATCAGCCATGAAATTATTTATAAAACAGAAGCGCTATAAAATCAAATCAAAGTCAAAACATTCGCATAAAAACCAGTGTATGGATAATCTTGACTACCTGTTCATTTTTATAAATTAACGCTTTACATGATACTGAAAAAAACAGAATTATAGACATAGTCCACTGTGTGAAATCTTAAAGATACCGATACAAATCAAAACTATTTTTAGATAAAAGTTGAATTCATAATAATGCAAGTATGTTTGAGTTTCAACTTACTCTCCAAAAAAATATACTGAGGCCTTGAGTAATTTGGTCATGCGGTTTCTTGTATATTTGAATTTCGCATTAGTAGTTGAAAAATTCGTTCATAATAGATATGGTGTTTGGAAGATATTTAAAAAGCCCGGACTGGTGAAAGAAACACTCAGTAAATTGCTAAATGTTACTCGTGGGTGCATATACCATAATTACCCACCAAAAATAGTTTCATCAATAAAGTAATTTTTTACTTAAAGAAACATTAACAAAAATATCAGCATTTTAATAACATTTAGGAAAAAGTGTGTTGCTAATATATGTGATATATAATAATACAATTTAGAAAGTTTCCTCATTCGATGTTGAGAAAATAACTTGAATATAAGAAATTTAAAGACCTTTGAAAGGAAATCGCCATGTCTGTTATCACCATATCACGTCAATTTGGTGCCGGAGGAAAAACATTTGGCAGACGTATTGCCGATACTCTGGAATATTATTATGCTAATGAAGACATTATCGACAGGGCTGTAGTAGAGATACACGCATCTTCCGATGGGAGAAAAATCATTGAATCGGAACCTGTCGACAAATTTAAAAAATTTATTTCCAAGCTGAATCCCTTTAAGGTGAGCTTAATGGAACTTCCTTTGAACGATAAAGAAAGATATATTGATGGATTTAAATATGTTGAATTGCTAAACTTAATCATACCCAAGATTGCCAAAAACGGAAATGCCATTATCGTTGGCCGGGGAGGACAATTTATTTTATATGATTCTGATGATACCTACCACTTGTTACTTATCGCTAATGAAGAGGATAAGATCAAATTCATTGAAGATAATTACCATATTTCAAGTGCAAGAGCTATACAGATGATAAAAAGAATGAATAAAAGACGGGTCAATTTATACAATTTTTTAGGCAAAAAGGACTATAGAGATTCAAAGCATTATGATCTTGTTTTGAACATGAGCCAGTTGAGCATCGACAAAGCTGAAGAACTTGTCTTTAAACTGATAAATGGCTAACCGGAAGGCTTTGCTACGGACATGATAAGCTCAACTGCTTTTGCAATTGAAATTCGGTTCATGTTCAACGTCAAGTGAAACCAAAGCGAGTCGTCAAATACAATTCCACAAAATGATCTGCGGAACCATCGCCGCTCTCTATCTTCTTTTTCAATAAAATTCTGGACTTTATCTTGGCTTATTTTATAGTTCTCCAAAGCATATTTTTTTCTCCAATCCATTGCTGCAACCAGTCGAATATGATAGCAATTTTGCATATCTTTTAGGAAAATGTATGCTGCTCGTCCAATAATGACAACATTATCTTCTTGTGCTATTCTCGCGAGATTAGATTTCAGGCTTTTCTCATATTCTTCCTCAAATAATCTGCTTTTCTCATAGCCCTCATACCTTCTTTTCTTTTCAAAAGATTCCAATGTTCCTTCCGATACATCCAGATCTTCGACAATGTTTTGAAAAAGAGATTTGTCAACGTACCGGTAGTCGAGTCTCTTTGCAAGTAACCGGCCCAGATTCCTGCCGCCCGAGGCCATTTCGCTTGTAATCGTGATTACAGCCATATATTTTCTCCTCTGTTATTAGCTTTTAAAGACAGCCAATGCCTGTATACAAATTATCACATTTGACCCCATTAAATGCAATAGATTTTATCAGCAATGTTACGAACAAATAAATTGTCCGCTTTTGTAGCAAATAAACTTGATCCTCCCCCGAAAAACTGGAAATTGAGTTAAGCCACTTTTTATCTCATATGGAAGTATTTCAGCGGTTAAGGATAATTATCCTAGTTTTTCCCAAAAGTTGAAACTATTCCGGCCTTTTTGGCATTACCGATATAATATTTCCCGCCATCTGCAACATATTGTTCCTCTCCAAGCGGTGTTAAGGACATATCGGAGGAGTAGAGATCTGCTCCATGGCTTTTTTCTGACAAACCAAAGGCAAAAATATGTCCCTCTTTTAATAGTTGAGCGGTTTTATATTTTATCTCTTCATTGGAACTCATCCAGATAGGTCCCAGCCCCAGAATGGAGACCTGCCATGTATACCAGTGGGAGAGATTGTAAAATCCTAAAATTTCATTGAAATCACAGATTCTTCTGGTATCCCACCTGGCATTTGGATTCTTATTTGCATACTTTGAAGGAGTGAGCAGGGTTTCAAAAATCTGGTTTTCTTTTAAGAACTCAATAAAATCACCATACCATATGCTTTCATGATAATCTGATTTTAACTGTTTTTTACCTCTGTTTTCAAAAAATTCAACTGTTTTTTTCATAATTATTTTTGATTCTGCATCAAGATGGTCAAAATTTTCTGTTTTGGGATTTAATAAATTCATGAATTGTTCCTTTAATCTGATAATTTTAAAACAATCTCATTTGTACTCAAACTTATTTAATAAGTAAAGAGATGAGCTGAAATTGAGTTTGTCAAATTAACATATCATTTGCTGCATTTTTATCCATTATCCTGTCAGTGCAGTATCCCACTTGACAAAATACAATCCTTATTTTAAATTATTTACAATTGTGCTCACCGCTTAGATTTGAAGAAGTTTCTCTTGGTTAAACAACATTGCGCGTTCTGTTGAAGCAATTTTATATAACTGCCATGTGCAGATCTGATTTTTGGTTATTGATTTACTAGCTTATGCACTTTAAGGGACACAACAAACTATGCAAGATTTTATACTTCGTAGTTGTTCTTTCATATAAAATAACGGTATAGTAACTAAGAAAGGAAAATAGTTAAGACAGATGTTCTATTTAATGAGTTTTTTTATTCTATTTTCTGGCTGGCTGCTGCTGTCTGGCAAATTTGATCTGTTTCACATGGCTCTGGGGGTTATTTCCTGCACTTTGGTAACTGTAATTTCCGGTGACCTTTTTTTCCGGGAGAAGCAGATAGGATTGAAAAGAAGGCTTGGTGAAGCTATGCGCTTTGTTGTCTATTGCTTCTGGCTCCTGTACCAGATTGTTATAGCCAATTTTCATGTGGTTGCTCTTGCTCTTTCGCCTAAATTTATGGCTAATAACTTTCACGCCCATATTTTCACATTTAAAACATCACTCAAAGGTGAATTTGCAAAATTTGTGCTTGCAAATTCAATTACCCTTACTCCTGGCACAGTAACTATTCGTATTGATAAAGATATTTTTATTATCCACGCAATCAGTAAAAAAGCTGCCGGAGATCTGGAAGGAACAAAGAGCATGAGCGAGATGGAAAAACGAGTTGCCTGGGTATTTGAAAGGGAGCTGAATTCATGATTACATCAGCAACTTCAAATCCTATGGAGTTTTTCTTTATCATGGTTGGAGTATGTCTGCTGCTGTTTATGTTTATGCCGCTTTATCGTGTGGTTAGAGGACCCACTGTTATTACCCGTATTCTCGGCGTCAATGTTATTGGCACCAAAACCACTGTTTTAATTATATTAATCGGCACTATCTATAACCGAGTGGAGATGTTTGTAGATATTGCCATTGCCTATGCTCTTCTTAACTTTATTGTCTCCCTTGCTGCCTCCAGATTCTTTCAACGGCACAAAGCGATTAATATCGAGGAGGATGAAGAGTGGTAAATATCATTATTGTTGTTCTTATGCTGCTTGGTCTCTTTTTCTTTTTTGGTACTGCTGTGGGACTTATTCATTTTCCTGATTTTTACAGCAGAATGCACGCTGCCGGCAAAGGGGATACCCTGTCAACCGCTCTGATCCTGACCGGCCTTGCCATCTATCATCTTCAGGACTTTAGCCTTGATGCACTGCTTGTCAGTGGCAAAATCATGTCCATAGTTCTCTATATCTTTATTGCCAGCCCCACAGCCACCCATGCAATTATGGATGCCGGATATGAATCAGGTATTCAACCCATGTCAAACCCTGACCGAAAAAGCAAACAAGAAGGAGAGACAAAATGAGCTGGGATGCAAGTTTTTTATGGCAGTTTGATGTACTGCTTCTATTAATGGTGGTTATTCTTGCTGTTGCTGCTTTATCCATAAAAGATCTGGTGGCAGCTGCAATAATTTTTGGTGCTTACAGCTTTATCATGTGTCTGCTCTGGACAGTGATGCTGGCTGTGGATGTTGCCTTTACTGAAGCGGCAGTAGGGGCTGGCATCAGCACTGTTCTAGTCTTGGGAACCGCTCTTCATATTAAACGCAAATCAAAGGATTGATATGAAACTTCTGGCTTTTTTAATTACATTAAGTGTTGGCGTACTACTTCTTACAGCTTCCCTTGATATGCCTGACTGGAGCAATCCCGAGTCACCGGCTTCAACCCATCTTTCGCCGCACTATATTGAAAAATCCCTTGAGGAGACATCTGTTCCAAATCTGGTAACATCAGTCCTTGCTGATTATCGCGGGTATGACACCATGTTTGAGACTGTGGTCATTTTTTGTGCCGGGATTACAGTTCTTATCATATTACGGCGAACTTTTATGGGCATAGAGAAATATGTTCATCCTCGCCCGAGGAGAGAAAGTGCTGATATTATTCTGAAGTCCGCCGTTCGTCTGCTGGTGCCGGTAATGCAGGTATTTGCCCTCTATGTAGTGACCCACGGTCACCACAGTCCAGGTGGTGGTTTTCAAGGCGGGGTTATCTTTGGTTCAAGTTTTATTCTGCTGGCCATAGCCTGGAATCTTAACACTGAACTCAAACAATTCAGAGAAAACCGTATCCTGATCTTTAGTGCTGTTGGAGTATTGATTTATGCAGGTATTGGTATTGCCTGCCTCCTGCTTGATGAAAATTTTCTTGCCTATGCAGCCTTGGCAAAAATACTTGGTATCAGCGAAGTGGAAGCCCACTCCCTTGGGATGCTGGGTGTGGAAATCGGTGTTGCTATAACTGTCATGGCTATTATGTTTTCACTATATGCTGATTTAAGTTCCAGTGGTGACCTGGATGAAGGGCTATAAAATATGGATGATCTGCTTATCTTTATAATCAATCATTATAACTACTGGGTGGCACTGATTCTATTGTTGACCGGGCTCTATGGCATGATAAGCAAAAACAATCTGTTAAAAAAGGTTATCAGCATGTCTATTTTCCAGTCTGCTATTATCCTTTTTTATATCTCCATTGGTGCTAAAAAAGATGCAACCATTCCCATTATTGAACATGGGCACAATGGTCATGGTGCAGCTAATACTGTTATTGACGTTACAAATTATGCAAATCCTCTCCCCCATGTACTGATGCTTACTGCTATTGTGGTTGGCGTTGCCACTCTAGGAGTAGCGCTTGCTCTTATTCAAAAAATCAACCAGGTCCACAACACCATTGAAGAAGATGAGATATTAAGGGATTTGTAGGAATGATTCAAAATCAGCTACCCATACTTATTATTACTATCCCACTATTTTGTGCTTTTTTTATAAGTTTAAGCATGGGCAGGAGCAAAACAGGTGTTTACCTGCTTTTTATAACTGCCATGTTTGGTTCATTCCTTGCTTCATGCATGACTCTTTTGCAGGTTGTCAACTCTAACAGTCCAATACATTATCATCTCGGAGGGTGGCAACCGCCTTTTGGAATTGAACTGGTCATTGATCACTTGAGCGGAATGGTGCTGGTGTTGATATCAACCATAGCTCTTTTAACGGCAGTATACTCCCTTCATCCTGTTAGAAAGAATTTTTCAGGTCGTGTTCACCACTATTATACTCTCTTTTGCCTGCTGGTCAGCGGTTTGCTGGGTATGACGGCAACGGGTGATGTCTTTAACCTCTATGTACTGATGGAAATTTCTGCCCTTGCAAGCTATGCTCTGCTTACAAGCGGCGAGCTTGCTAGCAGCCGAGGTCTTGCTTACTTTGCCACTTTTAAATATCTTATTATGGGCACTATTGGAGCCAGCTTTTATCTACTTGGAATTGGATATCTCTACATAAAAACAGGCACTCTGAATATGGCCGATCTGTCAGGACTGTTAAATAGTGATATGCTGCTTTCGTCAGTTACCATTAAAATTGGTTTTATTTTAATGATCATTGGCGTATGGATTAAAATGGCTTTTTTCCCTCTGCACGGCTGGCTGCCCAACGCCTATACATATACTTCAAAAACCAGCAGCTGCCTTATAGCACCCCTGATGACCAAAGTGTCGGTTTACATTATGATCCGGCTGATGTTTTCCATATTTTCTGTTCAGTATGTTTTTCATACCCTTCAATATCGTCAAGTGGTGGTATGGATGGCTTGTACAGCCATTATCTTTGGTTCTATCTCAGCTCTTTCCCAGCGCAATTTAAAGAGAATGCTCTGCTATATTGTTGTGGCTGAGATTGGCTATATGGTTGGTGGTGTATGGCTTGCCAATGAGAGTGGCTTGACCGGGGCAGTTTATCACATCTTTGCAGACGGAATGATGACGCTTTGTCTTTTTATGGCAGTAGGTGCTGTTATTTTTAAGACAGGAAGGGTTTCTATTTATGCAATGACCAACATTTTTAGAAAAATGCCGGTAACAGCAGTTGTCTTTCTTGTGGGTGGGTTTTCCATTATTGGTATTCCGCCAACTTGTGGCTTTTTTTCCAAATGGTATTTGATCACAGGTGCCATAGAGGGCGGCCAGTGGCTTTTTGTAGCTTCACTGCTGTTTTCCAGTCTTGTTAACTGCATAATTTTTTTCAGAATTATAGAGATTGGCTATTTCCCAACATTTGACAATGGGAAAAAAGAAAAAAATGATACAAAAGTCAAGATAGCTGAAGCCCCATTAACCATGCTGGTTCCAATGGCCATTACTGCCTGTTCGCTCATTGTAATTGGTCTTTATACCAATGAAATTATTTCAGTTCTGATTCGCTGGACAATACCGGCTGGGTTATAAATATGACTTTAGTTCCTTTTATACCGGCAACCCCAATCCTCGCCATACTGGTATCGCTAACGGCTGCACCCCTAATTGCCCTTAGTGGAAAAAAGCCAAACCTGCGGGAATTCTGGACTTTTCTGGCAGCTTTAATCAAAATTGCCCTGATTCTCTCCATGGCTGACTGGATTCTTGACGGCAATACCTACTCACTTGAAATCTGCAAAATTCTGCCCGGGCTATCCATTAAACTCAAAGTGGATGCCTTTGGCATGTTATTCGCCCTGGTGGCATCAAGTCTCTGGATTATCACCTCCATTTACTCCATTGGTTATATGCGAGGCCTTAATGTACACGCCCAGACCAGATATTTCGCCTTCTTTGCCATTGCACTGTCAGCGACCATTGGTGTTGCTTTCAGCGGCAACCTTTTAACACTTTATCTTTTTTATGAAATGTTGTCACTCTCCACCTATCCTCTGGTGACCCACCACCAGGATCAAGAAGCCCGTGGAGGCGGGAGGAAATATCTGACATACCTGCTTGGTACTTCCATTGGGCTTGCTCTGCCTGCCATGCTGATAACTTATCATATTACCGGCTCTTTGGAGTTTTCAAGTCTCGGGGTTTTTGGAGACACAGTTTCTAAACCTGTTCTCATTGGATTGCTGTTGATGTTTCTATTCGGATTTGCCAAAGCAGGGCTCATGCCTTTCCATTCCTGGCTTCCAGGAGCCATGGTAGCACCTACTCCTGTATCAGCGCTGCTCCATGCTGTTGCTGTTGTTAAAGTCGGTGTCTTTTCAATTCTTAGAATCCTTACAGGAATTTTTGGTATTGATCTGCTGACAGGACAAAATTTGAATACCTGGGTTTGTATAATTGCCTCTTTTACAGTAATCACTTCATCTCTTATTGCTTTAACCCAGGACAATTTAAAAAGGCGGCTTGCCTTTTCCACCATTGGCCAGCTTGCCTGTATTATACTGGGTGCAGGGCTTGCTACCAAGCTTGGTGTGACAGGTTCAATGCTTCACATTGCAATGCACGGATTTGGTAAAATAACCCTCTTTTTTTGTGCCGGTGCCATATTTGTGGCAACAGGGAAAAGATATATCTCACAGATGGTTGGTATTGGAAGGCAGATGCCCGTAACAATGGCAGCTTTTTTTATAGGCTCTCTCTCTGTTATAGGGCTGCCGCCTGCAGGTGGACTTATCAGCAAGCTGCTTATGGTGCGCGGCGCTATGGAAGCTGATATGGTATGGGTGCTTGTTGTATATCTCATAAGCTCTCTTCTTAATGTTGCCTACTTTTTTCCAATAGTTTACAAGGCTTTTTTCTGTGAAAAAAAAGAGGCGCTGTTTGAAAAAAAATTTAGAGAGGCTCCACTTTTTTGTGTGCTGCCGCTTGTAATTACTGCTTTTATTTCTATAGTGCTCTTTTTTGCACCACAACTTTTCTCTTCATTTGCCTGGCAGATGATGAATTTTAAATAATGGAGGCTGCTATGGATAACTTAAACGAGAAACAAGAGAATAAAAAAGAGATCATGGAGCTATCCCATGAACAATGGGATGGTTTTAAAATAGCTTTTGTTATTATTTTTGGTATCAGCTGCTTCTATCTTGCTGTGATTCTTTTTTCATCACTGCCAAAGGTTTTGCATTGATTATGAATCCAAACAATATGAATCAGGAAAATATGAACCATAAAAAAAAACATATATGGGATGAAAAAAAGAACATAGTTCTTCTGCTTAAAATATTTTTTGGCATCTGTATACTACTGTTTGGTGTTGATTTTGTTATTCACAAGCATGCCCACCTGCCATGGGAAGAGTGGCCTGGATTTTATGCTATTTATGGTTTTGTGGCGTGTGTGATCCTTGTCCTGATCGCTAAATATGTGCTGCGCCCTATGGTCAAGCGGGAGGAAAATTATTATGACTGATCTGATTTTCCCGCCTGCTCTTATTTTTATTGTTGGCGCTCTTTTTATTCCGCTGCTGCCAAAAGGAGTGAAACAGTCATATATTCTTTTACTGCCAGTGGCAGGGCTCATAAACCTTCTCAATATCCCAGAAGGAACACACTTTGTTGTCATGTTCCAGGATTATACCCTTATCTTTGGTGAAATTGATCGTCTTTCAAAGGTATTTGGGATAATTTTCCATGTGATCAGCTTTATCACAGTTATCTATATCTTAAATTTTAATAACAGTGTGGAGTATACAGCAGGGTTTCTATATAGCGGCAGTGCGCTTGGGGCTATTTTCAGTGGTGATCTTATCTCATTTTTCTTTTTCTGGGAAGCTTTGACAGTGAGCTCCATGTTTTTAATCCTATCCCGCAAAACCAGAAAATCGCTGCAGGCAACATTTCGTTATACAATGATCCATGCCATTGGCGGGCTTATACTGCTTGCAGGTATTATTATCTATGGTCATGAAAATGGCGGTTCTTTTGAATTTGGTCATATCGGTCTTAATGGAGTTGGAAGCTATCTTATCTTTATTGGTTTTGGGATTAACTGTGCCTGGCCACTTTTACACTCCTGGCTTGTGGATGCCTATCCTGAAGCAACCATAGGTGGTGTTATTTTTCTCTCTGCTTTTACCACCAAAACAGCAGTTTATGCGTTAGCCCGTGCCTTTCCAGGTGAAGAACCTCTAATTTGGCTTGGAGCCGGCATGGCTGCCTTTCCTATCTTTTTTGCTGTTATTGAAAATGACCTTCGCAGGGTTCTTGCCTATAGTTTAATCAATCAAGTGGGATTTATGGTGGTGGGGATTGGGATTGGTACTGAACTTGCCATTAATGGTGCAGTTGCCCATGCTTTCAATGACATTCTTTTTAAAGGATTGCTGTTTATGAGCGTTGGTGCTGTTATGTACCGTACAGGCAAGGTGAATGCCACTGATCTTGGCGGACTCTATAAAAGTATGCCTGTAACATGTCTCTTCTGTATTGTTGGCGCAGCCTCCATTTCAGCTTTTCCGCTTTTCAGCGGTTTTGTTTCAAAATCACTCGTTATGTCTGCTGCTGCTCACGAACATTTATGGATTGTCTGGTTTATCTTGCTTTTTGCTGCTGCCGGGGTTTTTCACCATGCTGGTATTAAAATTCCCTTCTTTACTTTTTTTGGTCATGATGCAGGTCACAGAGTCAAGGAGGCACCCTTGAATATGCTTATAGCCATGGGAATTGCAGCCTTCCTATGTGTTTTCATTGGCACTTTCCCCCAATATCTTTATGATCTGCTGCCCTTTCAGGTAGATTATGAACCATACACATATGGTCATGTTTTGGACCATAACATGACCATAGGTATATGATTCGTAATCTACCTGAAAGAGCAGCAGATCATAATGATAATGGTCGAAAATAACAATGAAAACAAATA
>PVMS01012186.1_pt1 | contig 10535 bp, 10 predicted proteins | sample 1853461 | NCBI WGS metagenome assembly PVMS01 (sample SAMN08582032, study PRJNA380276) | Marine sediment metagenome, whole genome shotgun sequencing project. | isolation source: ocean sediment barecode stripped | collected 2017
AGAAAGCCGTAACCCGGGTGAATGGCTGCGGCGCCGGGCGTGCAAGGGACCGAGGTCCACGACAATCGGGGGCCACGCCAAGGCTGCCCGGGAAGTGACACACGTGTTGCTGGCGGACGAGGCTGTCTGTATCGGCCCCGCCCTCTCCGCCGACAGCTACCTCAACGTACCGGCGATAATAAGCGCCGCGGAAGTGACCCGCGCCACAGCCATTCACCCGGGTTACGGCTTTCTGGCGGAAAATGCCGACTTCGCCGACCAGGTGGAGAAAAGCGGCTTCATCTTCATCGGCCCCACCGCGGATACCATCCGGCTGATGGGGGACAAGGTTTCCGCCATTCAGGCCATGAAAAAGGCCGGCGTACCCACAGTCCCGGGCTCCGACGGCCCCCTTACCGATGACACCGAGCGCTCCCTGGAGATCGCCCGCGGTATAGGCTATCCGGTTATCGTCAAGGCGGCGGCCGGCGGCGGTGGTCGCGGCATGCGCGTGGTGCACAACGAGGCGGCCCTGCTCAATTCAGTGCAGGTCACCCAGTCCGAGGCGGCGGCCGCCTTCGGCTCGGATGTGGTTTATCTGGAAAAATTCCTGCAAAAACCCCGGCATGTGGAAATCCAGATACTGGCCGATGGCCAGGGCAACGCCATACATCTGGGCGACAGGGACTGCTCCTTGCAGCGGCGTCACCAGAAAGTGCTGGAAGAGGCTCCCGCCCCGGGTATCGCCGATGATGTACGCCAGGCTGTGGCGGAGTCCTGTGTCAACGCCTGTATCAAAATCGGCTACCGGGGTGCCGGCACCTTCGAATTCCTGTACGAAGACGGGGGTTTCTATTTCATCGAAATGAATACCCGGATCCAGGTGGAGCACCCGGTGACGGAAATGATTACCGGTATCGACATCGTCAAGGAGCAGCTGCGCATCGCCGCCGGCATGCCCCTGTCTTTCGCCCAGAGCGATATCCAATTCCACGGCCACGCCTTCGAGTGCCGTATCAACGCCGAGGATCCACAGAATTTCCTGCCGTCCCCGGGCAAGGTCACCACCTTCCACGCCCCCGGCGGCCTGGGCATCCGGGTGGACTCGCACCTGTATGACGGCTATACAGTACCCCCCTTCTACGACTCGCTGATCGCCAAGATAATCAGCTTCGGCGAGAGTCGGGAGGTGGCACTGGCCAGGATGCGCGGGGCCCTGGATGAACTGGTGGTCGAGGGCATCCGCACCAACACCCCCCTGCACCGGGATCTGGTGCGAGACAAGGCCTTCCAGGCCGGCGGAGTGAGCATTCACTACCTCGAGAGTAAGCTGGAAGACTAGTGACCTGGCTACAGCTGCGCCTGGACACCCACCCGGACAGCGTGGCGACACTGGAAGACCTGATGCTGACCACCGGCGCCGTGGCCGTCACCATGGAAGACAATGCCGACCAACCGGTACTGGAGCCCGCAGTAGGCGAGACGCCACTGTGGGGCCAGATCCGGCTGACCGGCCTGTATCCGGCGGATGCCGATATGGGCACGGTATTACAGGCCTTCCCCGGCCAACTCCTGCGACAGACCAACCAACGGGTGGAGATCCTCGAGGACAAGGACTGGGAGCGGGAGTGGATGCAGCACTACCAGCCCATGCAATTCGGCCGGCGCCTGTGGGTCTGCCCCAGTTGGCTGGCGCCACCAGACCCGGACGCGGTGAACCTGCTACTGGATCCCGGCCTCGCCTTTGGCACGGGCACACACCCCACCACCGCCCTGTGCCTGCGCGAACTCGATGGCATGCAACTGGACGAGCAGACGCTGGTGGATTACGGCTGTGGCTCCGGCATCCTGGCGGTGGCCGCCCTGAAACTGGGCGCTCACCGGGTGCTGGGTGTGGACAACGACCCCCAGGCCCTGTCGGCTACCCGGGAAAATGCGGCGCGCAACGGCCTTCCCTCCCGCAGTCTGCCGGTGGCGCTGCCGGAGCAAGTAGAGCAACAGGCCTGGGGCCGGCAGGCCGAGGTCGTCATCGCCAATATCCTGGCCGGGCCGCTTATCGATTTGTCCGATACCCTGCTGCACTTTTTAAAACCCGGCGGCACACTGCTATTGTCGGGGCTCCTGCTGGGCCAGGCGGACGCTTTGTGCACTCACTACGGAGCTCGCATCACCCTGCGGGTGGCGGGTGAACGCGATGGCTGGGTCTGTTTGCGCGGGCAGCTCCCGGCGGGCTGAAGCACCGCTGGCAGGCCCTGCCCTGCTTCAAGCGGGCAAATCCATCCCTATATCGGCCTTGGAAACCAGTCCGGCACGAAGGCCTGTGGTCTCTGGTTTCACGCGGCCTGCGGTCTCTTGGCAGCTGACGGCTGCAAAAAAACTGCCGAAGTTTGACGCAGCGCACAACTTGATGGTTTTTTGTTCAGAAATTCTTCCCCGTACTAGAGCTAGCGAGTATGATATCGCCTCTTTTTCAGGCCATTTCTTCAAATCGTTTTTAATGTTGCAGATCGGACCTTACAAGTTGCCCAACCCCGTGGCACTGGCGCCTATGGCCGGTGTCACCGACCTGCCGTTTCGCCGCCTGTGCAGAGAATTCGGCGCGGGCCTGGTGATATCGGAGATGATCAGCTGCAACCCGGGTTTACGCGACTCGCGCAAAACCCGGTGGCGCAGCCGACACGACGCAGAGGTGCAGCCTCGCGCGGTGCAGATCGCCGGCAACGATCCGGCGCAAATGGCCGACGCGGCCCGCTACAATGTCACCAGCGGCGCCCAGATTATCGATATCAATATGGGATGCCCCGCTAAAAAGGTGTGCCGCAAGGCGGCGGGCTCGGCCCTGCTCTCGGATGAACCGCTGGTCAGGGCGATCCTCGAGGCGGTGGTAGGGGCGGTCGATGTGCCGGTGACGCTCAAGATACGCACCGGCGCCACACCGCAAGCCAGGAATGGCGTGACCATTGCCCGCATCGCAGAGGATGCCGGCATCGCCGCCCTGGCGGTACACGGTCGTACCCGGGCCTGCGCCTTCAAAGGAGACGCGGAATACGACACCATCGCCGCCATCGTGGCGACCACTCAAATTCCGGTGTTAGCCAACGGCGATATTGACTCCCCGGAAACCGCCGCCGCGGTCATGGCCCACACTGGCGCCGCCGGCGTGATGATCGGCCGCGCGGCACAGGGCCGGCCCTGGCTCTGCGGCCAGATCGCGGCGCACTTGGCAACGGGAGTGACTCCGCCAGCGCCGTCCAAAACGCGACAACTGGCTATCCTGTACCGGCATGTGGCACAACTACACGAATTTTACGGCGACTTCATGGGCGTACGTATCGCGCGTAAGCACATGGGTTGGTACCTGCAGCACGGCCCGAATCACGCCACACACCGCAAATTTTTCAATCAACTGACGCTTCCTGGCGAACAGTTGCACTACATACGACAACTATCCGAACCCAAAAATGATGAGGTACTTGCAGCATGAGCAGGGCTGAACCCCTACACACCCCCGTGAGCGGTAAGACCGCCGCGGCCAACGATGACAACACCCCCACCGCCGCGCCGCAGAGCCTGCGCCAATCTGTGACCGCCGCGGTGCGTCACTACCTGGACGAGTTGGACGGGCAGATTTCAACGGATGTCTACCAGATGGTACTGGCCGAAAGCGAGGCGCCCTTACTTGAAGAGATTATGGCCTATACCCGTAACAACCAGACCAAAGCCCCATCATGCTGGGCCTGAACCGGGGCACCCTGCGCAAGAAACTGAAGCAGTACAATCTGATCTGCGACAAGAGCTAGAGGAAACCGGCATCATGAGTGATAACAACCTCGTTAAAGTCAATCGCGCACTGATCAGCGTGTCCGACAAATCGGGTATCGTCGAATTCGCCACCGCCCTGCGTGACATGGGGGTGAAATTGCTCTCTACCGGCGGCACCTACCGCCTGTTGCGGGACCATGACCTGGAGGTGACTGAAGTCGCCGATTACACCGGGTTCCCCGAAATGATGGACGGTCGGGTCAAAACCCTGCATCCGAAAATTCACGGGGGCATTCTCGCTCGCCGCGGGCAGGACGACGCGATAATGGCCGAACACGGCATCGACGCCATCGATATGGTGGTGGTAAACCTGTATCCCTTTGAACAGACGGTCGCCACGCCAGACTGCAGCCTGGATGACGCCATCGAAAATATCGACATCGGCGGCCCCACCATGGTACGGGCGGCGGCCAAGAACCACCGCTTTGTCAATATTGTGGTCAACGCCTCAGACTACGGTGAAATCCTGGCCCAGATGCAGGCCAACGACGGCGCCACCTCACTGGAGACGCGCTTCAACCTGGCGATCAAGGCCTATGAGCACACCGCCGCCTATGACGGCGCCATTGCCAACTACTTTGGCAAGCAGGTTCCCGGCGGCTCCGCCAGCTTCCCCCGCACCTTTAACACCCAGTTTCACAAAGTGCAGGAAATGCGCTACGGCGAGAACCCCCACCAGCAGGCGGCCTTCTACGTGGAGGCCAACCCGGCCGAGGCCGGCATCGCCACCGCCCGCCAGTTGCAGGGCAAGGAATTGTCCTACAACAACGTGGCCGATACGGATGCCGCCCTGGAGTGCGTCAAGAATTTCGACGCCCCGGCCTGTGTCATCGTCAAGCATGCCAACCCCTGTGGCGTGGCGGTTGCAAGTGATATTGGCAAAGCCTACGACCTGGCCTTCGCTACCGACCCCGAATCCGCCTTCGGCGGTATCATCGCGTTCAACCGTGAACTGGATGCAGCCACCGCCGCCGCTATTGTCGAGCGACAGTTCGTGGAAGTTATTATCGCCCCCGGCGTGAGCGCAGAGGCGGCGGCCGTGGTCGCCGCGAAGAAAAACCTGCGCCTGCTGACCTGCGGTGAGTGGGGCCCGCAGGGCGCGGCCCTGGATTACAAACGAGTCAATGGCGGCCTGCTGGTGCAAGACCGCGACCTGGGCATGATTACCCTGGATGACATGAAAGTCGTCAGCAAGCTGCCGCCCACCCAGCAACAAATGCAGGACCTGCTGTTCGCCTGGAAAGTAGCCAGTACGTCAAGTCCAACGCCATTGTCTACGCCGCCAACGGCCAGACGGTAGGCGTGGGAGCCGGCCAGATGAGCCGCATCAATTCAGCGCGTATCGCCGGCATCAAGGCTGAGCACGCGGGGTTGGAAGTACAGGGCTCGGTAATGGCCTCCGATGCCTTCTTCCCCTTCCGCGACGGTATCGACAATGCTGGGCAAGCGGGTATTGCCGCTGTCATCCAGCCGGGCGGTTCCATCCGCGATGAAGAAGTGATCGCCGCCGCCGATGAACACGGCATGGCCATGGTTTTCACCGGCATGCGACACTTCCGCCACTAATGGCGCGCTGAAGGCCCTCTGCCGGCACGATGCTGCGTTGGGAATGGCAAAACAATGCTCGCGTACGTTCGTGTACGCTCCGCTTGTTTTGCCATTCCCGCCTTGCCTCGCACTCGCCAGAGAACCTTCATCACACCATTAGACAACTTTTCCGGAGCTCGATAAATGAATGTATTGGTTATAGGTAGCGGCGGCAGGGAGCACGCGCTGGCGTGGAAGGTGGCGCAATCACCGCGGGTTGAGACGGTTTATGTGGCGCCGGGCAATGCGGGTACCGCGGCGGAAGCGGGTATCGAGAATATCGCCCTGGATGTGATGGATTTTGACGGGCTGGCGGACTTCGCCGCGCAAAACAACGTGGGGCTGACCATAATCGGCCCCGAAGTGCCGCTGGTTGAGGGTGTGGTGGATTTCTTCCAGGGGCGCGGACTGCGCTGCTTCGGGCCGGGCAAAGGCGCCGCCCAGCTGGAGGGCTCCAAGGCCTTCACCAAGGATTTCCTGGCGCGGCACAATATTCCCAGCGCTGCCTACGGCAACTTTACCGAACTTGAACCGGCCCTGGCCTACCTGCGCGAGCAGGGCGCGCCCATCGTGGTGAAAGCCGATGGACTGGCCGCTGGCAAAGGCGTGATCGTGGCGGAAACACTGCAACAGGCGGAGGAAGCCGTGACGGATATGCTGTCTGGCGACGCCTTTGGTCAAGCTGGCTGCCGGGTGGTGATCGAGGAGTTTCTGGAGGGCGAGGAAGCCAGTTTTATCGTGATGGTGGACGGTAAAAATGTACTGCCCATGGCCACCAGCCAGGACCACAAGCGCATCGGCGAAGGTGATACCGGCCCCAACACCGGCGGCATGGGGGCCTACTCCCCCGCCCCGGTGGTAGACGCCGCCGTCCACCAGCGCATCATGGAGCAGGTGATCCTGCCCACGGTCGCGGGCATGGCCGCCGAGGGCAATGACTATACCGGCTTCCTTTATGCCGGCCTGATGATCGACGCCGACGGCCAGCCCAAAGTCATCGAGTACAACTGCCGTTTCGGCGATCCCGAGACCCAACCCATCATGGTGCGCCTGCAATCCGACCTGGTGGACCTGTGCGACCACGCCCTGGACGGGACACTGGATCAGGCCGCGGCGCAGTGGGACCGGCGCTGTGCTATCGGCGTGGTACTGGCCGCCGGCGGCTACCCGGCAAGTTACGCTAAAGGTACCCCCATCCTTGGCCTGGACGCTCCACAGCCGGACTCCATCAAGGTATTCCACGCGGGCACCGCCATCGAGGGCGACCAGGTGGTCACCAGCGGCGGCCGGGTATTGTGCGTCACCGCCCTGGGCGAGGATATCGCCGATGCCCAGCGGGCCTGTTACGAAGCGGCTGACAAGATATCCTGGGATGGTGTCACACTACGGAGGGATATTGGCTGGCGGGCCATAGCTCGATTTAGCCAGGGCAAGTAACTATCTTCGGACGGCAGCTACCGCAGTGGCTACCCGGTTTGCGGATCAAACTCCAGAATTTCGAAGCTGTGGTTCACCTCCACGCCAGCCGCCCCGAACATGATGGAAGCGGAGCAATATTTTTCAGCGGATAAGGCCACCGCCCGTTTTACCTGACTCAGCTTGAGACCAACCCCCGTGACCACGAAGTGCATATTAATACGGGTGAACACCGCGGGCACCGTATCGGCGCGCTCGGCATCCAGTTCCACCCGACAATCCACCACCTCCTGGCGGGATTTCTTCAGCATGCTCAGCACGTCGTAAACCGCACAGCCGCCCGTACCCCGCAGCAGCATTTCCATGGGGCGCGGGCCTACGTTACGCCCGCCAAGATCCTCCGGCCCGTCCATCACCACTGTGTGCCCGCTACCGGACTCACCGACGAACATGGCGCCGTCCGTCCACTTGACAGTCGTTTTCATCAATTGTTTTCCCCACCGAAATTGGCGAGGGAGCTTAGCACAACAAGTTACGTTTTACTTGGCCAGCAACTCGGTTAGACTCTCGGGAGTCCTGCCGGAACAGGGACCCGGTATCTTAAAGCTGACGATGGAGAGCCAAACGGTGCTAAAACCACAGATTGTTAATAGCATTCCCAATGTGGAAAGCTTTCTGCGGCATTGCCAGCGCCGGGATTACCGGCCCAAAGCTGTGGTTTTAAAGCAGGGGGAGGTGAGCAACTCGCTCTACCTGATCCTGGACGGTTCAGTATCGGTTATGGTGGAAGATGAGTCCGAACCTGGTCATATGCTGGTCGTGGCCTATCTCAATCCCGGTGATTTCGTTGGTGAGATGGGACTGTTCGACGACGAACCCCAGACGCGCAGCGCCATGGTTGTGGCCAAGACACAATGCGAGGTGGCGGAGATTTCCTACGAGCGCTTCCATCACATCCGCGACCAATACCCCAATATCCTCTATGCGGTTTCCCGGCAACTGGGTTCGCGCCTGCGACAGACCACCCGCAAGCTGAGCGACCTGGCCTTCGTGGATGTGTCCGGGCGCATCGCCCATACCCTGCTGGACCTGTGTAAAGAGCCGGACGCCATGACCCACCCGGACGGCATGCAGATCAAGATCACGCGGCAGGAACTGGGTAAAATCGTGGGCTGTTCGCGAGAGATGGCGGGGCGCGTGCTCAAGACACTGCAGGAAGACGGGTTGGTAGCGGTTTCAGGCAAAACGATGGTGGTATTTGGTACCCGGTAACGGGGCTATGGTGCGCAATGCGCACCCTAATCAGCAAAAAAACAACTCCCGCAATTTTTCACCCGGCTCCGGCGCCCGCATAAACGCCTCGCCTACCAGAAAGGCGTGTACGTTCTTCTCACGCATCAACGCCACGTTTTGTGGCGTATGAATCCCGCTCTCTGTTATCACCACCCGGTCGTCGGGTATATGCGGCAGCAAATCCAGGGTGGTCTCCAGGCGCATTTCAAAGGTGTGTAAGTCACGGTTATTGATTCCCACCAATGGGGTGGACAGTTCCAAAGCCCTCTCCAACTCGGCGCGGTCATGTACTTCCACCAGCACATCAACGCCGACTTCCGCCGCGGCGTGGGCCAACTCCCGCATTTGTTCATCGGCCAGCGCGGCGACGATCAACAGCACGGCATCGGCGCCAATGGCCCGGGCTTCCACCACCTGGTAGGGGTCAACCGTGAAATCCTTGCGCAGTACCGGCAGGTCGCAGGCCGCCCTGGCCTCTTGCAAATACGCATCTGAGCCCTGGAAAAAGTCGATATCCGTCAACACCGACAGACAGGCCGCGCCACCGGTTTGATAGCTTGCGGCAATCGCCCCGGGCTGAAAATCAGCGCGGATGACACCTTTGCTGGGCGAGGCTTTTTTAACTTCCGCTATCACCGCCGGCTCGCCACTGGCGATTCGCCGGCGCAGCGCAGCGGCGAAACCGCGAGGGGCGGTCTGCTCCTTGATTCGCTGCTCCAGGCTGGCCAGGGAATTGCGCGGCCTGCGCTGAGCCACTTCCTCGCGCTTGCGCGCCAGAATTTTGCGCAGGATAGTGGGGGCATTCACGGTCATGGAATCAGCCGGCCTCCCCGCGCATCAACTGTGTGAAATCGATAAACGCCCTGAGTTTTTCCGCCGCCTGGCCACTGGCCAATACATCTTCCGCCATGGCCACACCATCGGCCAGGGTCGCCGCCACGCCGCTGACGTAGATGGTTGCTCCCGCATTGAGCGCCAGTATGGCCGCCGCCTTGCGTGACGGCGCATCGTCCACACCCGCGAGCGCGTTAGTAATCAGCTGCGCCGAGGCCGCGGCGCTATTCACCGCCAGGCCCTCCAGGCTCTGCCTCTGCAGTGAGAATTCCTCCGGGGTGATGTGATAAAGGGAAATACTGCCGTCGCGCAGCTCCGCCACCTGGGTGCCCGCGGCAATGGATATCTCATCCAGGCCGTCGTCCGAGTGCACGATCATGGCATGCACCGCACCCAGGGCCTTGAGCACCTCGACCATGGGCAAACACAAATCGGCGGAAAACACGCCTATCACCTGCCGCTTCACCCCGGCGGGATTGGTCAGGGGACCCAGAATATTAAACATCGTGCGCAAGCCCAGTTCCCGGCGCGGTCCGACGGCGTGGCGCATGGCGCTGTGATGTGCCGGAGCGAACATAAACCCCACCCCCACCTCATTGATAGCCCGGGCCACCTGCTTCGGCGTCAGATCCAGGGGCATGCCCAGCTGCTCCAACACATCGGAACTGCCACTGGTGCTGGAGACCGAGCGATTACCGTGTTTGGCCACTTTCGCCCCGGCCGCCGCCACCACAAAACTGGAGGCGGTAGACACATTGAACAGATTGGCACCGTCGCCGCCGGTACCCACCAGGTCCACCAAATTTGGATCACTCACCTCAACGGGTGTCGCCAGTTCACGCATGACCTGGGCCGCGCCGGTGATTTCATCGATGGTCTCGCCCTTCATGCGCAAGGCCACCAGCAGGCCGCCTATTTGCGCGCCAGTGGCATCGCCGGACATCATCTGGCGCATAACAGCCGCCATTTCCTCGCGGCTGAGATTATCACCGCGTACCACCGCGGCCAGTGCTTGCTGGATATTCATTTATCCACTCCTTTACTGTTCCAGGAAATTGCGCAGCAAGTCATGCCCGTGAGCAGTGAGAATGGACTCAGGGTGAAACTGCACCCCCTCGACGGCCAGTTCCCGGTGCCTCAGCCCCATGATTTCATCGATTTCACCGGCTTCCGTCTGGGTCCATGCGGTGATCTCCAGGCAATCCGGCAAGCTGTCTTTCTCCACCACCAGGCTGTGATAGCGGGTCGCCTCAAACGGCCGGCTGAGCCCGCGAAATACACCTTCACCCCGGTGGTAAATGGGCGACGTCTTGCCGTGCATAACCTGCCGCGCGCGCACTACCACACCGCCAAATACCTGGCCGATGCTCTGGTGCCCCAGGCAGATGCCCAGCAGCGGCAGCACACCCGCATACCGCTCGATAACGGCCATGGAGATGCCCGCCTCATTCGGCGTGCAGGGGCCCGGCGAGATCACAATTTTGTCCGGCGCCAGCGCCTCGATATCACTCACGGCGATTTCATCGTTGCGCACCACCCGGACATCGGCGCCCAACTCTCCCAGATACTGCACCACGTTGTAGGTGAAGGAGTCGTAATTATCT
>PVMS01097817.1_pt1 | contig 10535 bp, 15 predicted proteins | sample 1853461 | NCBI WGS metagenome assembly PVMS01 (sample SAMN08582032, study PRJNA380276) | Marine sediment metagenome, whole genome shotgun sequencing project. | isolation source: ocean sediment barecode stripped | collected 2017
CTTGTCGCGAGGAACACCAGTTGGATCAACCATCTGGTGAATGGCTGCCGTAGGTTGGGCACGGGTTTGGTGAGGAGAGGGTGTGATGGACGACGCCGAGCGAACCACAATCGAGGAGTTCGATCGCCGCTATCGGTTGGGTGAGGCGCCGGCCAGGCGGCGGGTCGAGCAGACCGTGTTGGGCTCAGACTACGGGGCGACCAGCTATACCACCATCGACCAGGCCGCCGAACTGGCTGAGCGTCTACGGCTCGGGCCGGGCGTCTCCTTGTTGGACCTGGGTGCCGGAAGCGGCTGGCCGGGCCTTCATCTCGCCACCGTTACGGGCTGTCGGGTGATACTCACTGATCGACCGGAAGAGGGTCTTCGTATCGCCCGGCAGCGAGCACAAGAGGACGGGTTGGCGGATCGGTGCGGTTTCGTGCGATCGTGTGGTGACCTGTTGCCTTTCCGCAGCCAAGTGTTCGATGCCATCACCCACACCGACGTCTTCTGTTGACTGGAACCGAAGCTCTCCGTGTTGAGAGCATGTAGGCGGGTTCTCCGTCCGGGCGGTCGGATGGCCTTTCACGTCATCTTTGTCGCCCCCGGCCTGGGCGACCAGGACATAGCCCGGGCCGTTGCCGCCGGACCACCGCAAGTGTCGGCGTCGGCGAGTTATCCCGACCTGCTCGCCTTGGCCGGATTCGGTGAGATCGATGAAGTCGACCTCACCGACCAGTACCGGGTAACGGCCGCTGCGTGGCTCCACGAATCGGCCGTTGCCGCCAAGCAATTGGAGGAGATCTTCGGGATCGAAGAGTTCCGGCGCGGGCAACAAGAACGAGAAGAGACCCTAGCCGCCATCGAAGGCGGCCTCCTCAAAAGATCTCTGTTCACTTCCACCCCTATCAGCCACCGTGCGGCGGTTCGAGCAGAGCGATCGGCGCGTGTAACACGTCGATAGATGCTGCGGGCCTGGCATTTAGTTGCTAGACATGCAGCACCTTTGTGAACCACTGTGCTAATATGCCTTCATAGCTAGCAGCGACCGCTTGGAATACAGCATGCGAGTCAGAAGCCATTTGAACGTGGCTAGCCGTCTCGGGACCATCCCGGAGGCACAGCACGGCTACTTCACCCGCGCCCAGGCAGCCGAGGCTGGCGTGGAAGACTTCGAATTGGCCCGGGCCGTCACCTACCAACAGATCCGTCGTCTCGATCACGGGGTGTACCGGGTGGAGGGCGCCGGCACCGACCTCCACCAAGACCTCCGTGTGTTGTGGTTACGGCTGGCGCCAACACTGAGCCCTCGCCAGCGCACCCACCGCCCGACCTTGTGGGTGTCTCACCAGTCAGCGGCTACGGTGCTCGATCTAGGTGTGTTCCTGCCCGACACACCGGAGTTCATCTCGACCCAGCGTCTCCAACCCCGAGTCGATGCCCATATTCGGGTGCGCCACAACGGTCTCGACCAGGACGAGTGGATCGTACGCGATGGCTTTGCTGTCACCTCACCGACCCGGACCCTGGCCGATCTTGCCCGAGTTGGCCACGACGGCGGCCACCTGGGCATTTTCGCCGCCGACGCGCTCACATCCGGAGCCGCGACGACCGAACAGTTGCAGGCGGCGCTGGGTCGTCGCCACAACCTCGACGTGCTCCTTGAACTCGCCGACAAGACTGGAACAGCCTGATAGGAGCCGAGTCGCAAGAACCCCACGAGTCGTTCGTGATCCAGCCAGCTCCCCCTGTCGGGCCCGGTCTCGTCTACGCCACAGCCAATGCCTTCCACGAGGCCGTCAAGGCCCGCCTGATCACCGCCGCACAGGATTCTCAATACTCCGGGTAGACACATCAACGGTGCAAAATCCAACGCTAAGGGCCGTACGTGTGTTCGGTGTGGTGTAGTGGTCGGAGGGCGCCGGTGGGTTGTTCAAGGTCGAATGTGTAGCGCCCGTAGGGGTTGATGTGGTCGCGGAGCGCGGGTGATATGCGGCTGAGGTCGTCATCGGTACTGATTGTTCCGTCGCTCTGGAGTTGATCGATGGCGCCGGCGACATAGACGGTGTTCCAGCAGATCACGGCGTTGGTGACGAGGTTGAGACAGAGTGCCTGGTTGGTTTGGCCTTCGGGTCGTCGGTGGCGGATCTGGGCGTCGTTGGCGAAGAAGATGAACCGGCGGAGGGCGTGGAGAGTCTCGCCTCTGTTGAGGCAACGTGATCTATGAGCTCACAGGAAGGTCGGCTTATGCAACGCTCGCCGCAATGCTCACGTCACTCAACGAGCACGAACGCCAGCTCGCTCACCACGGGCTGCACCTCGACCGAGTCATCGACGAACGCAAGATCGATTTCGAACGTGGCGACTTTCTCATTCGCGCGGTCATTGGAGTGGATCCGGAGGATGGAGCGCTGACCGTCGGTGAAGTGGTGCCGGTCGGGGCGACAATCCAGTTCCAAATCCGGGACGCAGCCTCGGCCGACCAGGATCTGGGTGATCTGGTGATCGGGCAGGCGGCGCATGGTGCGCTTCTGTTCACCTGCAATGGCCGCGGCAGCCATCTGTTTGGGGAACCCGATCACGATGCCCGGCTGATCAGCGAGTCTCTCCACCGGATACCTCTCAGTGGCATGTTCTGCGCGGGGGAGTTCGGCCCGGTCGGAGACCGGAGTTTTGTCCACGGCTTTACGGCATCGCTCGCCCTGTTCCACGACCTCTAACTGCTCTGCGCCATGGACCGACTCGTGGTCCGCTTTGCAGCGCCAGACTCAGCCGCTACGGTCTTCGCCTAGCTTGCAGGCACCTGCCGACCATCGTGCCATCGCACGGTGATCGTGGAGTGGCCGACCTGTCGCCCCGATTTGTCGAGGGCGCAGGCGCCGCGCAGCGAAGTCGTCGTCCAGTGCCGGATCTCGTACGCCGCGTACCCGCGCCGGTGCGCCTCGTAGGCAAGGAATCCCGCGGCGGCGGCCTGTGCCGTCACGTAGTCGGGCGCCATCCCGAATTTCGCTCGGTATCGTTGTGCGAACTCGACTCCGCTGAGGCCAATCTCAGGTTTGGCACCCTGAGGTATCCATTGGACTGGACCTACCACCCCGTCGGCTACGCCGCCCAGTCGGTCTGCGAATTCATGTAGCCCAGCAGCGACACAGCCGACGAGACCAGGCTCACACTCTGCACGGACCCACACCACGATCGATAGATCCTCAGCGAAACTACCGACGATCAGGACGGCGGACGCGAGCAACCGGTCGGCGATTGACCATTCGCCCAGATCGACTTCACGAGTTGCCAGACCTAGTTCCTCCGCCCGTTGTCGAGCTCCGAACACCACTGCGTTGGCGAACTGGCCGTTTCCCCGAACGAGAACAATCTCCTGCAGACTCATCCGGTGGGCAAGTTCTACTGCTCCCCGGAAGTACGTCGAGGCCGGGGCACATACCGGCGCCACGAGAGGCTGTGTCAGATCGTCTGCGGCACCGCCGTGATTCCACAACAGGACTCCCCGACCAGCCACGAGGGGCGCGACGTTTCGCACCAGACCGCTCCCATACGGACCAAGCAGGATGTCCACGGGGTGGTCGAGCCAACCGTGATAGGCAGCGACTGCTACTGCTGCGCGGCCGGTGTCATCGACGACCTGTAACTCGACCTGGTTCTCAGATGCCTACACTTCGAGGCCGCGAGCGGCCTGTATACCTTGGAGTGACATCGGTCCGCTGAGGCTCACGGTTGCGGCCGCGGTCACCATTGTCGAGTACGCATCGCCATGCTCCTTCGATCCAGCATATGCTGGCTGGACATCCAAACGAGCAGATCACGGCAGGAACACGGTGCGCACGCGGACAGCATCCTTCTCCTCGCCTGCCGAACCGGTTCCTAACCGGGTCGATATCTCAACCGTTGCCATAGTTCTACGACTCCTCACGCGCTGAGACACCCAGCACCTTTTCCCTGTGGCAATAGTGCCAACTCCGCCACTTCCCGCTGAGGTTTTGTATATTGAAGTCGTGAAAAGGGACGACGTGGCAACAGGGCCGCGACTCCCGGGCTACGTCCCGGGACAGGAACTAATACCGGGTTGGTCGGGTCCTGTGCGGCGACTGGCCCGATCTTGTGCCGCAATCCGGCGCGTTGCTGGCAGCCCTCTTCCAGAGTCGCGGTATAGAGAGATGAGCGTTCCTGGGGAAGTTGGCGGTTGCCGTGGGTGAACAGCCGTTCGAGGACATCATGTCGGAGCTGTTGTCGTCACTTGGTGACCCCACCCGGCGGGCGATCTACCTTGCGTTGCGGGAATCTGGGGAGGCGGCATCTGTGGCCGGGATTGCCGACGCATTCAATCTGCATCCCAATGTGGCCCGTTATCACCTCGATCAGCTTGTGACGGCCGGCTACCTGCACGTCAAGCGGGCAGCCAGCGGATCGAGCGGCGGCCGTCCAGCACATCTGTTCGAAGTGACAGATCTAGGGATTCATATCGATTTGCCGGCAGAGAGCTTTGAATTGTTGGCTCGACTGCTGACACGAGCGCTGCAGCGGGTCGCCTCGGGCGACGCGGCCGAGCTTGCCTTCGAAGTGGGCGTTCTCCAGGGAGAAGAGCTCGCCGTTGCTCTTGACGTGTCTCCCGATGCCGATCTTGCAGCCAAAACGCGACTGGTGGCCGAGACCATGGAGGGATTGGGGTTCGGTATCCGTATCACCCCGGACAGCGCGGAATGTGCGTATCAGACGACTCACTGTCCCTTCGGGAAGGTCGCGCTCGAGAGTCCGCGGGTTGTCTGCGCCCTGGACCGGGGCCTTGTCGCCGGGTTGATGAGGGCCATGAACGAGACCGTCGACGTGACCGTCACTCCTCACGTCAAGATCGGGGAGCCCTGCACCACCACCCTGGTGACGATCGCCTCCTGATCCGGACGCAAGCCGGCCCACGCATGGAATCCCGCCCCTCTGGATCCATCGCGCACCAGATACAGCCCCCGCAAGGGACTTTACCCTATCTACCTGGTAACAACCCAGGTACACTGTCCGGGGGTTTCCAAGGCCCTGCGTGGGAAAGTCGTATAACGCGTCCTCTCCCGCCCGGAGATCGGCTCCGAGTGCCCTTCCCCGCCCGGAGCCGGCCCCTCCAATGACTAGAGACTAGAGAAGGTGTTGTCATGAAGGTGTGGATCGATCAGGACCTGTGCACCGGTGATGGACTGTGCGAGGAGATTGCTCCGGACGTCTTTGTGTTGCTCGACGACGGTCTCGCCTATGTCCGGGAAGGGGACAGGATTTTCGCGGTCTCCGAGGGCAACCCGGAAGGTGCAGGAGGGCTGGCGAGTATCCCCGAGGGTCAACTCGACCTCGTTGTGGAGTCGGCCGAAGAGTGCCCCGGCGAGTGCATCTACATCGAACCCTGACACTCACCGACGGCTACGTCGACCCCCACCGGGCCGGGGACATCCTGGCCCGATACCTTGAGGAGATCAACCGTTGCCCGCTCCTCGACGGCGCCGAAGAGGTCGCGTTGGCGCAGATTATCGAGCGGGGGACCGAAGCGATGGCATGCCTGAAATCAACAAGAGTCGTGCCGTGTCATGAACGGATCGAGGCCAAACGGAAGATCGACTTGGGCATGCAGCCAAGGGCCGCTTCGTTGCAGCCAATCTTCGGCTCGTCGTCGCTAACGCTCGCCGCTACCGCTTCCGCCCCGGGATTCAGCTACTCGACTCGATCCAGGAGGGCAACATCGGGCTGCTCAGGGCCGTGGAGAAATTCGACTGGCGACGCGGCTTCAGGTTCTCCACGTACGCCACCTGGTGGATCCGCCAAGCCATCGACAAGGCCCTCCGCGGTACGGCCTCATCGACGGCACGCCACGGCACTTCGACGATATCGGAAGCCAGCTCGGACTCACCGCAGAACGCATCCGACAGATCGAAAAACGCGCCCTCTGCCGGCTCAGCCACCCCGCCTTCGGACTCCGAGAAACCGACTTCCTCTAGCGTGGATGTAAGCGATTCCTCACCCGGTCCACACGACCTCCCTGGTTACGGAAGGCGGTCCTTGATCGTGGGTGGGGGCTGCTGCAGATCAGCAACCTGGTGCTGCAACCTGGCAACGATGGCGCCCATGCCGCGGAGCCGCAGCGACGAGACTGCCTCCTGCAGACCCATCTGTAGGTAGAAATCCGGCGGTATGCCCAGGATCTCTGCGGCTGGGGCTCCGTTGAGACCCTCGTAGAGAATCCCGGCGTAACCACGCACGGTCGGTGATTCAGCGGGGACCTCGAAGTAGAGGCCGACCGCTCCATCGGCCGCGACCTCAACAGCCAAGAAGAACGGCGTCTGGCATTCACGAACCTGCTCCATGAGCTCAGGATGATCGGCGAACCGCGCCGGGAGCGGCGGCAGCCTCCTCGAGTAATCGAGTAAGGCCTGGAGCCGCAGCTCCGGTGGAGCGTCGGAGAACAGCGCCACAATGGCCGCGAGCCCCGTACGGTCCGTCATCGTCACCTACCCGCTGAGATTGCCCTTGATAAACACTACCGCAATAGTGTAAACATATATAGAGTGGTTTCGACAGAGATAGGAGGACCCCATGGCTCTGGCACTCGACACCTCGGAAAAGTTCCAGGCGTACGCCCATCCCGAAAAGCTGGTCTCCACCGACTGGCTCGTAGAACACCTCGACGACCCCGGTTTGATTGTCGTCGAATCCGACGAGGACGTGCTCCTCTACGACACCGGGCACATCCCCGGCGCCGTCAAGGTCGACTGGCACACCGAACTCAACGATCAACTGATCCGGGACTATCGCGATCCTGAAGGCTTTGCCCAGCTCCTCTCCCACAAGGGCATCGGCCGCGACGACACCATTGTCGTTTACGGCGACAACTTCAACTGGTGGGCCGCATATGCGCTCTGGGTATTTACTCTCTTCGGACACGACGACATACGGCTGCTCGACGGTGGACGACAACAGTGGATCGCAGAAGACCGCGAGATCACGACCCACGTCCCACCCCGACCTCGCAGCGACTACCCCGTCGTTGTCCGCAACGACGCGCCGATCCGAGCATTCCGCGACGACGTCGAGGAACACATCGCGGCGAGCCGACCACTCATCGACGTTCGCTCACACGAAGAGTTCATCGGTGAGCTGGTCCACATGGCCGCGTATCCACAAGAAGGGGCGCTACGCGGCGGCCACATACCCGGTGCCCACAACGTGCAGTGGAAGCGAGCCGCCAACGACGATGGCACCTTCAAGACCACCAGCGATCTCCTCGCCATCTACCACGACGAGATCGGTCTCAGCAACACCGACGACATCATCGCCTACTGCCGGATCGGGGAACGCTCAAGCCACACTTGGTTCGTCCTCACCCACCTCCTCGGATATCCATCAGTAAGGAATTACGACGGATCGTGGACCGAATGGGGCAACCTGGTACGAGCACCGATAGAAAAGTAAGCCAGCATCCTGCGGAGGCGATCGACATCGCCCCCGATGCCACGCCGATCCCAGTCCTCGCCATGTCGGCGCTGCCCCGAGTGGGCGATCAGCTCAACAGGTCGAGGCCTTGGGTGTAGTGGGCCAGCCCTTCGACCTGCCTGATGAACTGTGCGCTGCGCCGGAAACGCGACCCGATTTCTTCGTGGCTCTCGCCCTTGGCCCTCAGGATGAGAACTCTACGTTCGATGGCGCGCGGAGTTCTCTTGGTGGGTGGCCCGGCGCGGGGAATGTCCGTCCATGCGATAACCCGATCGACATGCGCCGGGCTGCGACGGATTCGTCGCGCAATCTCGTCGATGGCGATGCCTTCATCGCGCATGGCGAGGACGCGCCGTTCAAGTGGTCGGAGATGGGTCAGGCTAGTCAGCGGGGTCTCCTTGGTGTGTTGTAGCAACCGTAGCGAGTCTGACCGGGAGCCGGGCACAAAGTCTCGCGGCGCCATACACCGACCGGATGGGATTGATAGATCCTTGCGCCACTTCGTCTCGCTTGCCAGCCCATTCACCGCCTGATACCGTCGACGCCTTTCCTTCATCGGGGCTGGTCACTTAGAGGCCTCGGAAGGGGTCCCGTCTTACCCAAAATGCCGCGGTATTGGTCCTGTTGGCCCGATCGTTCCAGGGTCCGTTCTCGAGCACACTCGGTTGAGGGAAATTCCTCACCGACGAGCTCGTTGCCCACATCCACAGCTACACCTCGTCGTCGGACCTGATCTTCTCCATGACACACGGGGGCCCACTCGACTACAACTGTTTCCGCTCCCGGTACTGGAACCCCGCCGTGGAGGCATCGGTGGGCCGTCCCTGCACCCCGCACAACCTTCGTCACACCCATGTGGCGATGCTGATTGCACAACGAGAGTCCCCAAAGTACATTGCGGATCGACTCGGCCACGAGAGCACCCGGACCGTTTTCGACGTCTATGGGCACCTCTACGAAGAGGTTGATGAAGCCGCTACCGACCGTCTCGAACGGCTCAGAAGTGATTCACGCGCGGACCAGGCGCGGACCGAAAAGGCGACGCCGAACGCGACACCATCGGAGGAAACCGATGCGAGCAGCTCCCCATCTGGGCTGAAGTCGACATCCCACACATTGCCAATGTGGTCGGTGTACAGGCCAACCCGCCGACCACCCATCGTCCACAACCGCACTGTCCCGTCCAGCCCCGCGGTGGCCACGTGCCTGCCAAAGGAATCGACAGCGAGGTCCCGGATTGGCGCGGTGTGGCCGGGTACGATCGACCACGCGCTCGACCATCCCTTCTCGGTTGCCAACGCGATCGCGTCTCCGGCCGGAGCCACCGCGAAAGCAACGATTCCTCCGGCCTGGGGGCGAATGACGACGGTCTCTTGTTCCGTTGCCAGATCGCACACGACGGCTGCGCCGTCGCGGCCAACAGTGATCATGCTCGATCCGTCCGCCGTGAAGGCAACGCCGGTCGCCGCATCCGTATGAGACAGGGGGGTTCTTCAATGCCCATATGGGTTTCTGACACCCAAGTGACACCAACGGGTTTCGGTTGCGATAGTTCCAGACTGGCACGAATAGCCGTGTCGTGCGGACACCCCGCGAACACCCTGTCACCAACGGATCGTAGGTAGGTCGATTCCGCGGGTACAAACTCAAGAGCCAAACAGGAAACTCACTTTCTATCACGGTGAATCGGTCTACGGGCTTCGCCCTCTATCTCCGTGCCGGGTTCCGACGGTCGTGGCTTTTCGATCGCAGGTTCCTTGCGTATGTGGTAAGAAGGTCTCCACCGCCCTGCTGGTCGGGGTGGTCCACTCGGAAAGAGGATGTTGTTTGGCAGCTTCCTCGCCAGATCGAGCGCCTCGGCGAGAACGGAGAGCGGGCAGGGATGAAGGCTGGGATCACGATTCTCAGTGGGCTGGTTGGCGAGTTTGTCGGATGGGAGCCGACCCGGGCGTGGGACCGCGCCGTTGAGATGGGTCGGGTGGCTGAGCGTCTCGGGTTCTCGTACGCGTGGGTTCCGGACCATCTTCAGGTCGTGCGAGGGCCTGCTGACGGACCGACATTCGAGGCGTTCACCCTCCTGTCCGCCATCGCGGCTGAAACACACCGAATTCGGCTCGGCCCGGGAGTCGCATGCGCTGCCTTCCGCAACCCTGCGTTGCTGGTGAAGATGGTGATGACGCTTGACGTCGCATCGAACGGCCGCGTCGATCTCGCGATGGGTGCCGGCTGGCACGAAGAGGAGTGGAGGGGGTACGGATATGGCTACCCATCGGCGCGTGAGCGACTCGCACTACTCCGGGAGACGCTCGAGGTGGTAAGCCGTATGCTCGAGCCGGGACCTGCCACGTGGCACGGTGAGCGGTTCCACGTGGACAGCGTGATCTCGGAGCCGAAGGGGGCAGGCGTGTCTCGACTCCCGATCATCGTCGGCGGAAACGGCCAGAAGGTGACGTGGAGGCTGGCCGCTCGGTTCGCGGATGAGTTGAACCTCGACGGTCCTGAGCTCTCCGAGATCCGCGAGTGGCTCCCGATCATCCGACAGCGCTGCGAGGAGATCGATCGGGATCCGGCCACGCTGGCTCTTTCGGCTGAGATCTGGTGGACGGGCTCGACCGGTGACGAGCGCGTCGACCGCCTCGGACAGATCGCCGATCTCGGTCTGGCGAGGATCCACTCTCACTTCAGCGAAGCCGCCGACTCTGATGAGCCACTGATCTCTTTCGCCGAAGACTGCCGAGCAGCCGGAATCGAGCTCGAGGCCAGCTCCTGAGCCAGCGATCGAGAAGTACTTCAACAATGAACTGCCGATGATGCTGGAGAAGGCAGGGTTCCGGGATCAACGCCCGCGCCATAGACTTCGCCAAGCTTGGCTGGCTCTATCTGAACGATGGCCACAGCGGCAACCAAGAAGTCGTCCCAGCCACATTCGTCTACGAAGCCACCCGAGTGGACACCACAACCGATCCGGCATCGCGTTACCAGTACTACTGGTGGATCGACGAGCCCGCAACTCTAACTTCGCCAACGGCGATCATTGCCAGAACATCTACGTCGACCCTCACGCCGATCTGGTC
>PVMS01112512.1_pt1 | contig 10533 bp, 7 predicted proteins | sample 1853461 | NCBI WGS metagenome assembly PVMS01 (sample SAMN08582032, study PRJNA380276) | Marine sediment metagenome, whole genome shotgun sequencing project. | isolation source: ocean sediment barecode stripped | collected 2017
AATCGACTTTATTCCAAATTAATCCAAGAACAATAAGAAAAATTCCGTTAAGTACGCCTTCAATATGACTCGACACTCCCATTCTCGGATTCGCAAATATTGGAACTAATAATCCAATTATTAGACCTATTAAAAAAAGAATGACACCATAAAAAATAAGTTTGTCTGCTTGTTGTTTTTTTATTTCTAATTTTTCCATTTTTAAATGTGTTAATTGTAGATAAGGAAAAACACTCAAACTATTGTGGCTATTATCCTCCAAGTAATAGCCAAAAGATGATCCATATCTATAGATTGAAAATTAAAAATATCATTTACTGATTACCTACACAAGAAGTATAGGACGAATGAGTGGTTTTACTGTCCCAAATGGCTATAATATTTATCGAAAACTCTCTTCCATTACAGACCTGTCCCATTTTAAAAATGGGACAGGTCTAATCGACTCATGATCGATACATAATTCACTCGAACTTCTTTGATTTCAATACCTAATAGCCTACCTTTAAGGGACCTTTTATTTTTAGATTTATGAAGAGGTTGATTCTCATATTATTTCTGATCCTTGCTCCCGGTTTTCAAAAGGAGAGCAAGACCAAAGAAGCAAGAGAAAAAATGGTGGCCAGTCAGATCAAAGCACGAGGTATTAGTGATAGTTTTACACTTGATGCAATGCGAACCGTACCCAGGCACAAATTTGTTCCGGAAGATCTAAAGGCCAAGGCATACTTTGATTCTCCCTTGCCAATTGGTCACGGGCAAACCATTTCTCAGCCCTATATCGTTGCTTTTATGACCGAAATTATTCAACCGAAAAATGATTTTAAAGTATTGGAAATAGGAACAGGGTCAGGGTATCAGGCAGCGATTCTAGCCAATATTGTGGATTCTGTATATACTATCGAAATCGTGCGCGCCTTGTATGTTCAGGCGAAAAAGAGGTTGGAGGATCTTAATTATGATAATATTTTGGTGAAGAATGACGATGGCTATTATGGCTGGGAAGATAAAGGTCCCTTTGATGCGATAGTGGTAACCGCTGCAGCGGAATTTGTTCCTCCTCCGCTTATAGCCCAATTAAAAGATGGGGGAAAAATGATCATTCCGATAGGAACACCATTTAGCACCCAACAGTTGTTACTTGTTGAAAAAAAAGGAGATAAAATAAAAACAAGAAACCTCATGTTTGTTCGATTCGTTCCTTTTACCAGAGCAAAAGACAAATAGTTTAACCTTATAAGTCAGGGAAAATGTTTGCAAAAAACAAAAGCATTTTTTTTCATTATAGACTGATACTTGCAGTATGTCTTCTATCTGCAGCCATTGTTACTTATGAAATTCAATTAATGCACTTTTTTACGATAGTGCAGTGGCATCATTTTGCATATATGGTAATATCTATTGCCCTGTTGGGATTTGGTGCAAGTGGCACGGTAATCTCCATTTTTAGAAAGTGGATGCTCAGAAGAGAAGATTTTTTACTTCCCTTTTTGATGATCTCCAGTGGTTTATTGATGAGCATTACCATTCGTATCTCCCGCTATGAATTTTTTCTTTTTGATTCTTATACCCTCTTTGTAGATCGTTCACAATTTTCAAAACTCTTAGGAACTTATTTTTTATTCTTTCTGCCATTTTTTTCGGGAGCCTTAGCCATAGGCCTGATCTTTGTCAAAAAAGTATCGCGTATTGGTACTTATTATTTTTCTGACCTTATGGGATCGGGAATAGGAGGTGCTCTCGCAATTTTCCTGTTTTGGAAATTTTCACCTCAGGAGATCTCTTCTGTTATCGCCATTATACCCATTCTGGCCGGAGCTCTTATCATTAATAAAAAAACTCGTCTATTCTTGATTACTTACGGACTGATTAGTTTAAGTGTGGTTGTAATTCATCTGAATCAACCCTTTGATCTATCCCCATCTCAATATAAAAGTATCAGCTATGCTTTAAATCTTCCGGATGCAAAAATTGATAATGAAATTAGCAGCCCTTATGGTCTCGTTCAGGTTGTTTCTTCACCGGTACAACGATATGCTCCGGGTTTGAGTCTGACCTATACCGGTAAAATAACTCCGAGCCCTATCATTTTTAACAATGGAGATTGGTATGCTTCCATTCCTTCCTGGTCAAGAAAGGATACTTCTCATATATTAGATCACACCACTATGGCACTTCCTTATGCCTTAACCACTCCAAACCATGTACTGTTGTTTAATGCAGGCGGTGGATTAGAAATATCGCATGCACTGGTTAACGGAGCAGAACATATAACGGCAACGGAGCCAAATGAAATAGTTATTTCCCTGTTAAAAAATGAATACGCCTCCTTAACAGACTCCTTGTTTTACCATCCGCAGGTAGAGATATACGACCAAACTTCCAGAACTTTTTTAAATCAAACAGATAAAAAATACGACATCATCCAGCTCCCTTTATTAGGTGCATTTGGTGGAAGCGTTGGACTCAATGCCCTGAAAGAAGAAAATTTGTTAACCAAAGAAGCTTTCATTGAAATGTGGCAAAAACTAACTCCTAAAGGAATGATCGTTCTTTCTTCCTGGATAGATCTTCCGCCGAAAATTTCATTGAAGATAGCGGCTACAATAGCAGAAAGTTTAGAGTCTTTAGCATTAGAAAATTCAATAGATCATATTGCTCTCATAAGAAGTTGGGGTACGCTTACTTACGTCATCAAAAAGACAGCGTTGAACAGTAAGGAAATCCTTAGGGTAAAATCCTTTTGTGAGCAATACAATTTTGATCCGGTATTACTACCGGGAATAACTGCTCAAGAAAGGGTGCAATTCAACAGTATGGAAAATGATAATTTTTTCACTGACCTGGAAGGAATGTTCAGTTCTAATAGAAAAAAAATAGTTCAAGAATATAATTTCAACATCCAACCAACAACAGACAACAAGCCATATTTTTTCCAATTTTTACGCTGGAAAAAATATACCAATCTAGTTGCGGCCATGGGTGAAAAAACAATCGTTTTTCTTGAATTGGGGTATTTGATAGCACTGGTAACTTTTATCCAGGTAATAATATTAGCACTTCTATTTATTATCCTGCCACTTTTTAAAATAGGATTAAAAGGAGGTAATAAAGCCTGGGTGGTAGCTTATTTTTCGGCTTTGGGATTTGGTTATATGTTTTTGGAAATTGTGTTTATAAAATATTTTGTGCTTTACCTTGGACATCCTATTTATTCGGTAGCTACTGTGATTTCTGTTATGTTGATCAGTTCAGGATTAGGAAGTTATTATTCGTCGCGGTTGAAGAAGCATCAAAAATCACTATTAAAAATAACCGGAATAATCACAGGTTTAATTCTGGTATACTCATTTTTTATCGGTATGTTTTTGAGTAACACGGTTGGTTTACCGGATGCATTTAAGATAGCAATAACCGGAGTTATTATTGCATTGCCTGCCTTCTTTATGGGAATGCCATTTCCGCTGGGTCTGAAAATTGTTGACCAATTTAAAAAAAGTAACGTTCCCTGGGCTTGGGGTATCAATGGTTGTGTGTCGGTGATCAGCACTTCATTAGCTGTAATTATTGCGGTAGAAATGGGTTTTATGGCAATGTTACTATTTGCTGCTCTTGCCTATAGTATCGCTTTTACCTCCAGCTTTTTTATGTACAATAAAGTGAGGTAAATAAATATCACAGCTCCTAAGAAGGTGATTTTGACTAGCCCCTGAAGAGGGAATCAAAAGTATATTGTTTAACTTAAAAAATAGATTTCTTTTCTCGCGGATGGCGCAGACCCACTTGCAGCGAGGTAGGTTTTATTGATTTCGCAGAGAATTTAGGTACACTCGCTCCCTATTCTTAAATGACAAATTTGTTATCAATTATTGAGGTATCAAGGCATAACCTTCAAAACAAGACCATAGATAAAGTAGATTGTTTTTAAGGAGAAATAAATGAGATTGTATGGAAGCTATACAATTTAACCCATAGCTTCATCTACCAGCTCAATTATATCTTTCACATGCATTTTACCCTCATTTCCACTTGTCTTCACAGCGTCAGTAAACATGGCATAATCTTTAGGACATGCAACTATAAAGTGATCTACCCCATTACCAATACCAAGAGCTTCTTCAATTCTAATTTCACTCGGCCGTTTTTCCATTTTCGAATCATCCATCCAAATACGTCCACCACCGGCTCCACAACAGAAGGAATTCTCTTTACATCTTGGCATATCGACCAAAGTAACTCCCATTGCCTCCAATAATTGTCTCGGCCCATCTACTTCGCCATTATACCTCCCAAGATAACACGGATCGTGATAAGTTATTTTATAATCCAATTTTTTATTGAATTTAAGTTTTCCTTCGTTGTATAATTTCAATAATAAACCTGTATAATGATATATGGGATAGTTGCCACCAAATTCAGGATACTCATTTTTAATGGTATTATAACTATGAGGATCTGTTGTAAAAATTTCTTTAAAACTGGCTTCTTCAAATGCAGCCATATTATCTTCAACTAGCATTTCATACAGGCCTTCTTCCCCCACCCTTCTCACATCGTTTCCTGAGTTCCGTTCGCCATCATATAAAATTCCATAATCCACACCCATTTTATTGAATATGGTAGCCACTTTACGTGATAGACCCTGTATTCTTGCATCGTAAGAAGCATAATCTCCAACAAACCACAAAAATTCTGCTTCTTCTTTACGCACATCCTTAATTTTAAAATCGAGGTCTTTGGTCCATTTTGCACGCATACGTTCCGATTGTCCGAATGAATTACCATAATCGCCAATATTGGCCAAGGTATCCATCAGCATATCCTCCATATCCCCTTCTTCCAATGTTCTTCTGAGGTTAACAATACTGGTTAGGTGTTCAATACCAACCGGGCATGCATCCATACACGCCATACAGGTTGTACATGACCATAATGTTTCTTTGCTAATTACACCTCCGGCTATAACTTTTGGTGCTTTACCATTGGTATTTTTTTGTTCAAACCATTCTTTTACACCAACACTTGAATCATTAACATAGGTTCGCATATCGAGAATAAGATCTCTTGGCGATAAGGGTGTTCCGGCATTTTGAGCAGGGCAAGCAACATGACAACGGCCGCATTTGGTACAAGCATCAAAATCCAACAGTTCTTTCCAGGTAAAATCCTCTATTTTTTGATAGCCCATAGCCACTTTCTGACGCTCTTCAGAAACACCAGGAAGATTTTTAGCTGTAGTCTCATCGACGAACATCAGGTTGGCATAATCTATCAACATATGCATACCCTTGGAGAAAGGGATATAGGCAATAAAAAACATCACCAAAACAGCATGAAACCACCAGATATAGAGAAAAATGGAATTTGCCGAACTTTGTAAACCAACCATATCAATGAAATTGGCAATACCCATACCCACCGGAGACCAGATTTCCCATGCAGGTCTGTCTGCTGCAATTCTTGTTCCCTCAATAACAAAACCACTGATAGCTATTAAAAGTAAGAGCCACATAAATATATTATCATCTGTAGAGTAAGCCTTCCTGTCAATGCTTGTAGATTTATCTGCTCTTGTATAATCCAGTTGTGCGGGTTTCGACTGGCGTCTTAACATCATCAAGATCAATCCTATAATAAAAAGTACACCAAAAATATCCAGTACTAAAGAAAAAATAAGATAGAATTTTCCCTGAAGAATATGAATATCCAAAAACCGGAGAAAATCATGATCCAGTGCAACAATAGCAGTTCCGATCATAAGAATAATAAAACCCCAAAAAATTAACAAATGTGCAACCCCGGCATACTTATCGTGCTTAAAAATGGTAGAATTATCAGCCATTATCTTCGCCGCTTTTCCGAATCGTGCCATTAAATGGTTAAACCTTTCCACATCTCTTCCCTTGCGATACTTTTTATAGCGTCGGTAAAATCCGTAAATAAAAACGGCCATTGATGCAAAAGCAATCAGGTAAAAAGCAATTTCTAGAAATAAAGGAAAATTTCGGAAGATCTCTCTGGTTTCCATAGTTTGATGGTGTTATAATTAATTATATAAACTGACTAAATAGTGTGTGTATCGAATTGCTAATTTCAAAAATGAATAGTATGAAAACACACCCCTGCCTATCGGCAGGCAGGCCTAAATCCCCTCTCAAGAGGGGACCCTTTTGATGTTGCTTTTTTACTCTATTCATGATTGTTTCAAAATATACGATACTTATTTATACATGAGAACAGCTCCCCTCTCAAGAGGGGCTGGAGGTGTGTTAATATCGTCCTGCCAAAATAATCACTACTTACTAAATCTTAATCTACTTATAATTTATCGCTTAATGCCGGGATAAAATCAAACAGATCCTGCACTATACCATAATGCGCATAATCGAATATCGGTGCATTAGGGTCTGTGTTCACCGCAATAATCAGATCAGCATCTTTCATTCCTTCTATGTGTTCAGGTGCTCCACTGATTCCCAACGCCAGGTAAAGCTTTGGCTTAACCTTAAGTCCTGATTTTCCAACCTGTCGTGTTTTGGCTAACCATTTGCTATCTACGATGGGTCGCGAACAGGATATTGCACCTCCGAGTTTAGCGGCAAGCTCTTCCGCCATTGGTAAGTTTTCGTCACTTTGAATACCACGTCCTACACTAATTAACACTTCCTGTTGTGTAATATCTACATCACCACCTTCGGGTTCAATTAATTGTTTAAACTGAACTGATAAACCACTAAGATCCAGAGCAGACACCTTTGCTACACCCGGGCTTCCCTCGGTTCTTCCGGCATCCGCAGGAAACGATCCTGCAATTATCGAAACAATGAATCCATCACCGGATGCGGAAGAGTCCACATTCATTTTCCCACCGTAAAGAGAACTTGTTACTGTTCTTCCATCAGGAGAAATTCCCGAAACATAAGCTATAAAAGGCATATTTCGATCCACAGAAACACCACCGGCTATATCCATACCCATAGAAGTATTTCCTATCATCACAATTTTTGGTTGCTCATCTCCAACTACTTCGGCAACAGTTTTACAATATGCCTGTGGATTATACTCTGCTAAATTGGCATCATCAACATAAATTATTTTATCGGCAATGCCTAATTGCCCTGTCATTCCATCAACACCACTTCCCATAAGCAAGGCTACCAATTCACCACCTGTATTACCCGCGATCTCTTTTCCTTTTCCAAGCATTTCAAAAGAAATATCCTCGATATTACCTTTTAAATGTTCTACTATAACTAATATTTGATTGCTCATTTTATTCCTTTTTGAGTTAGAATTTCTATTATTTTACTAGCCTGATCATCTGCTGATCCATCTATCATTTCAGCCCCTCCGCCTGATTCCGGCTTGTACATCTTAGACACTGTTGAACCTGCACCAACATCAATGTTTCCGGCATCAATTTCTTCTATGGTAGAGCCTCTCATTGCTCTCCTAACTTTTGCTACAGGAACATATCTCGGTGTTTCACGTGCTGCCTGAATTCCAAGAACAACAGGAGTTGCAGCTTCAAATTCAGCGAGCATACCACCACCATATTCTTTTTGAACTGTAACACTACCATCTGAGACCTCAACTCCGGTTACCACGCTTATATGTGGTATGCCCAGATAATGTGCCAGTAAAACAGCCAACTGCCCATCACGATCATCAACCGCCTGAACACCTGTCATTATGATATCATAATCCATGTCTTTAAGTACATTGGCCATTGCTCTGGCAGCTTCGTGTGTACTGCTTCCCTCAACACCGGTAACCTTGATCAATTTATCAGCTCCTTTGGCTGCAGCCGCAAACAGTGCTTTGTCTATATCATCACTTGCAAGAGCAATTGCAGTTACATTGGCCCCTTGATCATCTTTGATCAGGAGTGCCTCTTCCATTGCATGATCGTCAAATTCGCTTAATTTCATTTTTAGCCATTCACGATCAAGATCTGTTCCCGCTGAATTGATCTCCAATTCTTCGACCAGATCGGGTACTTGTTTTATCGGTACTATAATGTTCATGTTTTAAGTTTTTATGGTTTAATAAATTTAGTGCATAATTTCGTCAAGTGCCAATTCCCTACGTATCTGTATTATATCATCTGAAGCCGGGCGAAATGGAAAATCCCGGTATTGCTCACTCGGTTTGTAACTTCCGTAAGGTCTCGTACAACCCACTTCTCCATCCGGACTAGGGCATCCATCCGTCATGAACGGAATCCCATCATCTAAATGGGTGATAACTTCTGTTATTTTATCGTCTTCCACCATTAACTTGATAAGATTTCCTTCTGTATCATAGTCCAATACTTCCGGTTTTAAATCATATTTTTCTATTAAATGTTTTATTAATTGAATTCTTCTCCAACGCTTTATATCTGCCCTTTCCCAATCCCCCATTCGTGAATCCGGCTCTGGGTTGAAAGAGAATAAATAGGGAAATATTTGATTTTCAAAGAGGTGAAAGAAAATATCCATCATATCCTTATCGCTTTCTCCCAAACCAACTACAGTGTGAATATTTACTTTCCAGGGGCCAAATATTTCTCTGGAGAGATTAATGATGTTCCAATAATTATCCCAACTCAGTGATCCATTAGGGACATCCGTTCGATGTTGTTTAAATACTTTTTCGCTAACTCCGTCTAACCCAACTCCGATCATATCCACTCCCAGATCTTTATATTCCTGAAGTCGCTGACGGTTTAAGACGGGAGGTGCACATAGAATGGATAAAGGAGTATCTATTTTTGCAACGATCTTTTTTGTTATTTCAATGGTGTCTTTATGAGAGCTGCCGTGGGTTACCTGAGAAATACAAAGTCTCGTCATCTTAGATGCGTGTTCGGCCATTCTATCCGCCAGATCATCCATACTTACCAATGGCCATTCTACTCTAATAAATGACTTATCTTCATAAGCTCCAGGTCTCGTTCGAGCTAATCCACAATAACCACAATCCGCCAGACAGCCATTGTTATAGTTAAGAAGAATATTTATCCCTCCAAAATCGAAATCTCTTGAAAATCTACCTGAACGCATTCGCAAGGCCATTGCACTAGCCGCACTTATTCTAACATAATCGGGACTAACTTTTTCTATTTCAACTTCTGAGGCGATGTTATCTTTCGTGATCATAGGCGTATAAATTCATATTAATTTTGAGTTATGATTGCTTCTTTTTTTGGATAATAACAAGAACCTTTATAAGTATACCTTTCCGCAGCCATAGCACGTTGGCTTGCCAACCATATTGATTCTACGATCATTTCCGGTTGGAGACCATATTTTAAAGCATCAAATTCCTGCTCCTGAAATACTTTATTGACAATCTTATGGATGTTTTCTTTATCCATGGAAGACCATTTCAATTCCGACTCGATCCTACTGAAGAGTTTGGCCTGTTCAAAAAAATCACCGGTAATGAGAACGCTTTTGATAGTTTCGCCTTTTAGTCCGATATAAGTTCTTATCAGACCTGCCGGTGTTTTCTTTAAACTCATTCCTGTCATATCTGATTGAGGAGATCTTTGAAATATCCAGTCCTCTGATAAATATCTTTCCTGTTCGAGCGATGCAATATTTTGTTCTTCTTCTGAGGTAAAGCCTTCGGTTATAAATTCAGCTTCGAAAGCTTCAGTAAAACATTCTTTTAGGCCTTGAATTACTTCCTTTCTGGAAACTTCTCTATTTAATTCACGAGAAATGGTAGTTATTCTCTGCTCAACAGAAGATATCTTTCTTTTATCAGAATATTTTTGAATAGGTATTTTCAATACTTTCAACATTTGAGGAATATCCAGATCGATCAATAAACTGGTATGAAACTGAATAGCACCATCTGCATCGACATGTACGCCTAATCCTGCAATTTTTTTTCCATTTACTTCCAAATCATTTTTAGATCTGAATTTAGCATCAATTCCCATTTTGCTCAAAGCACTAATTATTGGCGCTGAAAATTTATGGTATAATTCTCTTATATTTTCCCACTCAATGAATTTTGATGATGTTGCAAAGCAAATTCCAAGTTGCCCGGAACCCATTAAAATGGCACCTCCTCCTGTTAAACGCCTGCCGTACTGAAAGCCATTTTGTTTACATGCCTCCAAATCGATTTCAGCATTTATATCCTGAAACCTTCCGGCTAATACCGCATAATTTCTGTAATTGTATAATCTTAATGTGGCGGGAAATTCATTTTCTTTTTGATGGTAATTCATCAAATATTCATCAGCAGCCAATCCGTAAGAAGCTGTTGTATCGGATTCTTGTATGTATCTAAATTTTATCAAATATTATAATTCAATTTATTCTTGATTCTAATTCTATTTTTTTTCACGCAGATTTCACCGATATCTGTGATTTCGCAGATTAAATTTCAAATCAGACATTTTCAAATCCGCCAAACGTGACAGATTACATTATTCCTTTCTCATTTCAATTTAAACCTCGTCATTCTCAATTCCTAATCTATTCCACAGGAGCATGAGTTTTCATAAAAACTTGGTTTCAAACCTTTTGTTCT
>PVMS01113563.1_pt1 | contig 10533 bp, 11 predicted proteins | sample 1853461 | NCBI WGS metagenome assembly PVMS01 (sample SAMN08582032, study PRJNA380276) | Marine sediment metagenome, whole genome shotgun sequencing project. | isolation source: ocean sediment barecode stripped | collected 2017
ATTTATCTCGACCGGCCTTTTGCCATTGGTGACTGGATTCGCTCTCCCGATCGTAATATTGAAGGCACCGTGGAAGCCATCGGATGGCGGGTGACGCGCATCCGGACATTTGACAAAAGACCTCTCTATGTTCCTAACTCCATCTTTTCCAGCATTGCAGTGGAAAACCCTACGCGGATGCACAACAGACGTATCTATGAAACCATCGGTATTCGTTATCAGGATGCTTCCAAAATGGCCACCATCATTGAAAAAATCAAAGATATGTTGCGCACGCATCTCGAAATTGATCCAAAACAAACCTTGATCGTCAATTTTAATTCCTTCGCCCCCTCCTCCATGGATTTTTTTATATACACGTTCACCAAAACCACTAATTGGATTCATTTCCACGAAGTCAAACAGGACGTGCTGTTAAAAATTATCAATATTATCGAGGGGGAAAAGGCGGAAATGGCTTTCCCAACTTCCACAATCCATTTAGCGAAGGAAGGAATCCCACCGGAGTTCGAAAATTAACCGGCAGTAGGATGAAAGAAAAGGTCCTGACTTACGAGGGAATTAAATTATGATCAAGCGCTTTACTCTTTAAAATAAAAACTAATTGGCTGGATAAATCTCACCAGTAGATTTTGTTCCCCACCCACTCCTGTGGGCGTTGATCATCTACTCCGTTTTCGCGGGTTTTTGATAAACCTTGCGACGAAAAATGTCTCTTTTACTCACCAATCGGTCGATGAAAAGCAAACCATCCAGATGGTCCATTTCATGCTGGGCGGCTCTCGCCTCGAAGTCCTGCATCTGATAAACCTTGTTGTTGCCAAATTCGTCCTGGGCATGTAAGGTGATTTTTTTGGCGCGTTCCACATTGCCTGTATAGTCTGCCACCGACATGCACCCTTCACGTCCGACTTCCACGCCCTCCTGCTGAACGATTTCCGGGTTCAGTAATACTAGCCGCCCATGATTAACAAATTTTGGTTTGCTGGAAATGTCGATGATAATGATTCTTTCGAATCGCCCTACCTGAGGAGCGGCTATGCCAACTCCGCCAGGGCCATTTCGCATGGTTTCTTCGAGGTCACCAATGAACGCCCGGAGCTCGTCGGTAATTTCAAGGACAGGTTTAGAAACCTGCTTCAATTGAGGATCGGGATACGCCAGGATATCGAGAATAGCCATAATAGTTAGCCCAACAGGGTATCCAAAGGGTAAATATGTGTATCAACATCTATTTCGTTTGCCAACTCATTGAGAACTTTCTCTAAAGCTTCAATGCCCTTTTCAGCAATTCCCTCAATTTGCATTATATAAATCGGCTCATCGGGCAATCCACCTATGTCAGATTCAAGGTTCAATATATTGAGTCCAGCTTCCGCCAGGCAACCCGTCACTTTTGCGACAATTCCGGCCTGATCAGCTCCATGAACACTGATGCGTACATTTGGATCAACGTGGGTATGCAGTTTGCCAGCAATTATATCTACGTGAAATCGAAGATCCATGGACTCACAAACCGGCTTAAGAATCCGATTCAGGTCCTTTTCCAAACCGGCAAAATTTACCATGAGAATGATGGTGAAATTGCCACGCAGGCGAGTCATAGAGGCTTCGCCCAAATTACAGTCATTTTCAAACAAAGCCAGGGTAAGCTTAGCCACAATGCCAGATTGGTCTTGCCAACCAAGGTAACCATGAACCACTGCTTCATAATAGTCTTCCTTAATTTAACTAAAAAACATTTTGTGGAATCCGTCCCTTGCCAAAATGAACAAGAGATATAATTTGCCGATGCCAAATACTCCAGCCACTATGGGTTTATGATCACCAGGCTAAAAGATTTTGATTTACGCAGACTCCGGTTTCCCATCATTTATCCTCCCGCAGAAGCAGGCAATTACTAGAGGGCGCAAAAAAACCTCAAGCGTTTGACCATCTCTGATACAGTTCCCAAGCGGGCTTAAATTGACTGGAGGCAAAGATTTCCTTCGCCGAAGGTTGCCCCTCTGCGGGAACTTGCGAAACAACTATAGTTTTTTCATCCTGATTGGAGTTCTCCAAAAACATGGAGCAATTACCGCCAATGACACAACCTGTCCCGCGCATCAATTCCTCAAATACCGCTTTTGCATTATTATGAATTACCAAACCATCGCGATTAATCATAATTCCATTTTTAACCCACTAGATAGACATTTTATGCTGATTCATTTAAATCAACTTCTCAATAAATCATAAGAAAGATCAACATCTTACAACATTTTTTAAATGTGGAAAAGGGCAGTATTTTTGTTTAAATATACATTAATGTAATAGACGGTATTTCAAAGAGATTCTTGATAAGAGAACCCACACATATCAATTAAATTCAATAGTTTAATAAACTGTTAATGTAATTTAATGTTGAATAACTTAGCTTACCTTGCTCTTATTTAAACACCGCCTGAATCTTCTCTTCCAATTGATTTGCATGGAACGGCTTTACAATATATTGGTTTACGCCAGCCTGAACGGCTTCCATTATATTTGCCTTATCCGCTTCCGAGGTCACCATTATGAATGCGATGCCCTTCAATTTGTCATCTGCACGAACCGCCTTTAGAAATTCTATGCCCGTCATTTTAGGCATATTCCAATCCGAGACCACCAAATCCACCGGAGCATCCCCTAATTTTTTAAGACCTACCGCCCCATCTTCCGCATCGGTAATATCACCAAAACCTAACTCTTTCAGGTTCTTCTTAATAATCTGTCGCATCACGGAAGAATCGTCCACCACCAGTACCTTTTTCCCATCATATGACGCCATAAATTAACCTCAGCTCACGACCCTGGCAATTAATAATAAAACTAATAAACTCCGTGTAGTTGGAATAACAATATTCCAGTGTAATCATTTAAATAAATTAGCAACTACCATATACATAAAAACACGTTCTATGTAAAACAGTCAAGAAGATTATGTCCTAATTATTCAATTCCTTAGGTAGGATTCTTTATAAATAATGAATTTCTGCACCTCCTCAAACCTTGTCTGAATAGTTAACTAACAGCTCACTCCAAGTTCAACTTTTTGCTCTTTCAAGTTGATAGAAAAATGACACTCGTATTTCTTCTTATTAGCCGATTCTGTGCACTGCATTTCGCCAATATACTTTATCTTGGTCCCCTTCCCTGTACATTCATCGTTAATGGCTTTGATATCCATATTTTGAAACAAGGCTTTCACAGAATCCCCTGTGAGGTGCATGTAAATATGTGATGTCCCTTCCTCAATATCACTAAACGCCAGAGGCCCTGCCAGCAACACTCAGCATAAGCGTTTTTGGTCCCCAGCCGGTTTAATAATGTGGAGACCTCTAATAATTCAATAGTTTCTACCCCGACAATTCTCTGGCCCTTATTTCATAAGGCCCGCTTATGGCCAAAACCAGGTATTTAGAGGTGCCCTTTTTTATCATTGTCTAATTGGTAAGCTTTTGTTAATCTAATAGATAATATGTCAGCCACCAAACAAGCCGCTTATTTGCGGAAATTAAAAAACTATTTGATATTCCTAAAAGACTGCGGATATTCAGAGGTCCCGCAGGCCATTGAATTGAATCCCGATTTTTCGTCTTCCTCGGCTATCGGCAAGCCATCCATAATTTCTACAGACTCCCAAACTATGGCACGATCCTCCAGAAAAAAAGAAGAACACCTGAAAGAAGTGCGTGATGAATTGGGGGATTGCACACGTTGCAAACTATGTGAAGACCGAAAAAATATTGTTTTCGGTTCCGGAAATGCCAACGCCGATCTGGTTTTTGTGGGTGAAGGCCCAGGAGCGGATGAGGACGAACAAGGATTTCCCTTTATCGGCAGGGCAGGCAAAAAACTGACGGATATCATTGAAAAAGGCATGGGCCTCAATCGGGAAAAGGACACCTATATTTGCAATATTGTCAAATGTCGGCCTCCGGGAAACCGTGATCCCGAGTCAGAAGAAATTGCGGCTTGTAAACCTTTTTTAGAAAAGCAACTAAAGGCAATAAAACCCAAAGTCATTGTAGCCCTGGGTAAACCAGCGGCGTCGACTTTGCTTGGACGAACCGTTCCTATCACCAAAGAACGCGGCACCTGGCATGAGTACCAGGGAATCAAATTGATGTTGACCTTTCATCCGGCCTATTTACTAAGATTTTATACTCTCGAAAACAGGAAAATGGTTATGGACGATATGAACAAAGTGTTAGCGGAGCTTAAGCGATGACCTCAGCACAAGAATCCATCTCACGATTACAACGCAATATTGAACGCTATATTGTCGGCAAATCAGACGTAATCGAGCAAGTGATCATTACTCTTCTGGCCAAAGGCCATGTGTTGATCGAGGATGTCCCCGGAGTGGGAAAAACCTCATTAGCAAACACTCTGGCCCGGTCCATCCAACTTGAATTCAAGCGCATTCAATTCACCAATGACATTCTGCCGTCAGACATCACTGGAATTTCCATTTACGACCATGAAGAAAAACGCTTTCACTTTCAGAAAGGTCCTCTATTTGCAAATATCGTTCTGGCCGATGAAATCAACCGCTCGACTCCTCGAACGCAGAGCGCTCTATTGGAAGCGATGAACGAACGCCAGATCACTGTCGATAACTCGACCTACGCTTTGGATGACCCGTTCATGGTCATCGCCACACAAAATCCAATAGAAAGCCACGGTGCGTACCCTCTTCCTGAATCGCAAATGGATCGATTCATGCTTTACGTCTCTATGGGCTATCCTTCTGTAGAGGATGAAAAACGATTACTGATGCGGCCGCCAGAGCAAAATAAACCGAATAACATTTCCACCGTCATGAGCAAAGAGGAATTAATTGGACTGCAAAACCAGGTCGAGCAGGTGAAAATCGATTCGACCCTGGTGGATTATATTCTGGCAATTCTAACTGCAACGCGTGACTCGCGCCATCTTTCCCTGGGTGTCAGTCCTCGTGGTGGTCTGATATTTCAGCAAGCCGCACGTGCACGTGCCTTGTTTCATAACCGGGACTATTGTATTCCTGACGACATCAAACAACTTGCCAAACCGGTGCTTTGCCACCGCGTCATTCCCGCATCACTGAATGGTAATCATATGCGTCGCTTCGCCGACACGTCGGCGATCATTGCCGATATTCTTGATGGCGTTGAAATCCCGATTTGATGGCCATCGGGGGAGTTTGAATCCCACAAGTGGGTTTAATTCCCCGTGGCTTGCCACGGCTTTTAAATAAAAATTTTTCCAGGATACCCCGTCTGCTTGCAACGGGGTCGTTCATTCCCCGACAATGGCGCCCGTAAAAATGAATCCCACTCCGCCAAATAAAATTTCATATAAACCTGTATTCACCTTTAGTACCCGCAACCGCAAGCTACAGTTGACCCGGGAAGGCATCGGCTTTGTCATCCTTTCCTTCACTGTCGGTATGGGAGCGATCAATACCGGAAACAATCTGCTCTATCTGATTCTCGCGATGTGCTGTTCATTCATCGCCGTGTCCGGCATCCTGTCGGAATTGACGCTTCGGAATATCAGTCTGGAAGCATTCAGCGAAAAATCCATCTATGCCAACGAAGCATCCCCACTTAGAATCAGATTGACCAACCATAAAAAGAAAATCCCCTCATACTCGCTAAGATTGATTTTCCCCGATTCTCATAAAAATGGATTTGAAGTGGATCGCGATTTATATTTTTTCCATGTCCCCGCCGGGCATTCGATAGAAAAAATGTTGATGGTGAATGCCGAAAACCGTGGCACCCTGAAGATCGACCAATGCCGACTTGCGACAAGTTTTCCTTTCGGATTTTTTGTAAAATCTAAAATTATTCTGCTCAATATCGATTGCATCGTCTTCCCGGAGATACGACCAGTGCAACTGCCTGATGCAGATAATGCTTCCCTTGAAGGGGAAGGTTCAATCCAATCATACGGTGATGAGCTATTCGCCCTGCGGGAATTTCGTCCTGGAGATTCCATGGCTTCCGTGCATTGGAAGTCTTCAGCAAAAACAGACAAGCTTCGAGTGAAGGAATTCTTATCAGGTGGCAAAAGGAATTATACGATTTTCCTCAACTTGACCGACCCGCAAACGAATCAAATCGTAGCTAAAGATGAATTGGAAAACCGGGTCTCTGAATCAGCCTCATTGGCTTTTCATTTGATTCGTCGCGGTGATGAAGTCAGCTTAAAAACCCACGAAAAAGAAACACCCTTTGGCGGTAGTGAGGCCCATCTGGAAAGCCTGATGCACTATCTCGCATTCGCCGGCCGGGCCAAGCCCGGTGGGAATAAATCATAACCTGCTTGAGCTATTTAACCCGTCCTCGCCAGCTGATGTAATCAACTCGCGAGGATGTACTGTAGGCTAACGTTTGAGAATGCTCTGGGAGAAATATTTTTTAGGGATATCAATGTCGAATTCGATATGATCAAACAGGTAACTGGTTTTGGTATTCTCCTTCAGCATATCGCGAAAAATCATTTTTTTAGGGAACAAACGTTTACCGATTTGGCGATAGCCTTCGAACCAGACCTTTTTGATGAGCTTACCACTTTTGGCATACAAGTCTTGCAAGAGCACGACTCGTCTTTTGCTATCCACCCAGAGTCGGCGGGTATGGTAAGTGGTGGTTTTATCCAGCGCAGTTAGATGCAGGATCACACAATTGGGAATCTCGGTTTTGGTGCAGGGTTCCACTTTGGCGGTATAAGCCCGGCTCAATTTTTTATCTTCGGTCATGTCTTCATAAGACAGGTCACTCCCCATCACCGACTGGCGCAACAGATGCCCGGCGATGAGAATTTTTCGGTCGGTTCGTGGCGTATACATCCATAGTTTTTCATTGATCTTGAGCATCTTAGTGCCCTTTTCCCTTGGCGGTGATTTGTAGTGCGTGTATGAACGCTCGACCCCTTCCATCCAGATGTCCCATCTCAGAACTCGCTCACGTCGACCATTATTAATCACCAACTGCCCTTGAATGAATTTGGTATCGGACCAAAGATTATCATCGATCTCTTCTAACAGTTTTTGCGCGGAATCATTTTGGCCATGGGCAGAATTTCCGAAAATAAATACAACTGCCATTACTAAACCCATCGATAAAAAATGCCGTCGATAAAACCATCTCATAGTCATCCCGCCTCCAACTCCCGAAACAAATCGGCTTCGGATCGTTTAAAAATTGAACCACTGGATATCAAACTTCCCAACAGGCTAGCCGATATTCCTGGAATGACGCCATAAATAAAACTATCAACAGTCACCCGCGCCCGAGTAACATCACTGAGCATCAACCCAGTCTGCGCGAAGGCATCGCCCATATTAACCCCAATTTCCTGCAGATAATAAACCACTGCACCACCAATCAAACACCCGGCAAGTGAGCCCAGAATACCAATAGCCAAGGCCTCGATGGACAACCAAAACACCAGAGAGGCATGTGTTTCTCCAAGTGCTAAACGCAATCCCATCTCGCCATAACGATGAATGCCGTTTTGCAAGCCGGCGTTCCATAGAACCAGGACCATCAAAAACAAAAATATCCCAAGGATAATATTTCTCACCAGCTCAAAGGTTTGGGCAAGGTTGGCCATATTGCGCTGATCTAGAAAGGATAAAACAATCGGCTCATCGTCAAGAGCCCAGTCTGCTGGCGGGTTTGCCATAAACTTAGGCAATTGAAGACGAATCTGGTCGCGTATATTTTGATAGTGTGCGTATCTCACATGGCGGGGCAAGTATCCCAACCACTCGGTCACCATATCCTGCATATAAAAAGAGTCCTGCGCATCCGCCAAATCGACCAGCGCCATTTTTTTATCCATCGCAAAGACTCCGAAGCGGACAAACCCTACGACAGTATAATTGTCCATAGCCAATCCACCATCAAAGCTCTGACCGATCAAGGTAACCGGTTCATTGATTCCAATTTCGAGATCTTTCGCCAATTCATAACCGACCAGCATTTCCTTCGATCCCTCAGGCAATCTGCCCTCAGTGAGAGAGTCGGATAAATTCAACCGTGCCAATTCTGCTGAATCCCTGGTCAAGTCTAATGCCAGCCCCATCACTGGCGTCTGAGTTTTAGTCTCACCTTGCTCATCCGGTACATCCAGAATCGCTCCCCAGCGAATTCTAGGGCTCCAGTCGATTCGCGAATCGGTATTCTCCTGCAACCATCGTTGAGTTTGCTTCTGGCCTGCCAGAGCTCGGTCAATTGGGTTGAGGTATTCTTCTTCATAAAAAGGTTTGTTGACCAAACGTAAATGCCCGATATCCAGGTGCGCCGTCATATCAATCATGCCCATGAAAATCCCTTCCATGAAACCAATAAAAAAAATCACCAGGGACACTCCCATCGTGACCACGAGAAAGGGAAACAGGGAGCGTGTTTTATCGCGAAAGATGCCTTTCAGAATCCATTTGATCATGTGATTCCTTTACCTCGCAAAGCAAGCGTTGGGTCGAGGCGTGAAATTTTCCTCACCGGAAACCAGGACACAAGAATCATGATGCTAACAATGCTTACGGTTGACCACAATACTTCCAGGGGTTTGATCTCCAATAAAATTCTTTCATTCACAGGAATATTTGAATCACGCAAATGAGAAATATCCAAGCCTGTACTTTGAAACCACGAAAAAATAAGAGTGCCAAATATCACAGCAAACAATACAGATATCAACGCCGCAAGACTGCCTTCCAGGGTAAAAAGAGTGACCACTTGACGAGGTGTCATACCCAGAGCCATGAGGGTACCGATCTCCTTTTGCCGTTTAAAAATATTCAGAATCTGCGTATTAAATACTCCGATGCCCGCGAGAAAAATAAGAATGACCCATAGAATTTTGGCATATTGCCGATCTTGTTTAATCAGATTAAGAATGTCTCTCATCAATTCATTCTGAGAAAGAAACTCCAGCGATTCAATTGGGCCGCGGTCACCATTCACGGCAACCCAGCTGACTTCGTTGGGGCGGGCAGTCAATTGCCGAAGATGATCCAGCCGCAACCAGATCAGGCCTTCGTCAATCCGCGGATTAATGATGGGAACCACATCCGCCACATAAACATCACGGGCATCGACAACGCCATACTTATCCCGCCATTTCATCACCACGGTATCGCCGACATCCAGATGCGCCTTGTCCGCCATTTTTTGCCCAATGACCACCGCAACATTTTCGCCGACTTCCGGCCCCAGCTCCCGCAGTTTATCGAAGGGCAAATCAATGAGTGATTGATCGATCTCGATACCCCGCAGTTGTACCGGGAATAAGCGGCGCTTGGGAAATATTTGCCCTTGCAGAACCAGCACCTCGGCCTTTTCATTGGACGGAGCATTGCGTATTTGATCGGGGACAGTAAAGGTGTGGTCCTCCCATTGCGTTGGCGTGAGGATATCGAATTCTTTCATCCGGTAATGGCCGCCAGCCACATCCGTGCGAATCATATTGCGAGTGGCCTGTCCCTGGAATCCGTTATACAAAGAGATATTGAACACCACCGCCACCAGGGTCAAAGCGGTTACCAGGGTATTGAGGAAGGCACGCATTCCCTGCCCTACAAAATTTTTCCAGGCAATGCGCAGGATCATTCAAATTCTCCCGAGCCGTTGCGCCTTTTATCCCAAGTGATACGGCCATCGTCCAGGCCAACCTCACGATTAACATAACGAGTGACTTTTTCATCATGCGTGGAAAAGATGAATGCCGCGTGGAACTGTCGGTTCAGATCCCGCATCAATTCTAAAATTTGGAAGGAGTTTTCCGCATCCAGATTGGCGGTGGGTTCATCTGCCAAAATGAGGCTGGGGTTTTTAACCAGGGCTCTAGCAATAGCAACCCTTTGGCACTGTCCGCCAGACAATTCGGAAGGCTTCTTATTCACTTGCGGCACCAGACCAACTTTTTCAACCAGGCTCATTACCTTGTCACGAACCGCCGGTTCCTTATCGCCGTTTAACAATAAGGGAAACAGGATGTTTTCATAAACCGAATACACCTGCAATAAGTTATAGGTTTGAAAAATGAAACCAATATTCTCCCGACGATAGGTTGAACGCTTATCCCGACTCATCTGTCCCAGACTGGAATTCTTAAAAAATATCTCACCAGAGGTCGGCTGATCCAGCCCGCCTATCAAATTCAAAAGAGTGGTTTTGCCTGAGCCGGAAGGACCGACAAACGACATGAACGCTCCGTCATCAATTTCCAGACTGACATCATGCAGTGCGGTAAAATTTTCCGATCCCACACGGTAGACCTTAACGACATGATTAATTTTTATTAGGGGATTTTTCATTTATCCAGTTCCAATATTTAATAGGACCCTATAATAATTCAATATTTTCACTTCCGGCAACTCGCTAGCCCTTATTTCATAAGGGCTGCTCATGGCCAATAACAATTTTTAGAGGTACCCTTAAAAGTAAACAACAAGTACCAATCCAGCGATAGACTCGGTGCCGCTAAATTTCGAAGTTTTTTGTTTCTTTT
>PVMS01138286.1_pt1 | contig 10533 bp, 7 predicted proteins | sample 1853461 | NCBI WGS metagenome assembly PVMS01 (sample SAMN08582032, study PRJNA380276) | Marine sediment metagenome, whole genome shotgun sequencing project. | isolation source: ocean sediment barecode stripped | collected 2017
AACAAGGTCTGATCGCCCTCGATGACGTCGAGGATCAGGGCCTGGTAGGCCTCGGGGAGCCTCCCGTATGCGTCTTGGTGGCTGAAACGCAGCGCCTGGGAGTCGAGGGTGAACGGCTGTCCGGGGGCCTTGACGTTGAAGTGCAGAGTGAATCCCTCGTCGGGTTGCAGCGTGATCAGCAGCACGTCGGCGTCCACCTCACAGGAATCCCGATGACCGTGGAAGATGCACAGCGCCGGTCGCCGGAAGGTGACCGCGATCTGGGTGAGCCGCTTCGGGAGCCGCTTGCCGGTGCGGAGGTAGAACGGAACGCCCTGCCAGCGCCAGGTGTCGACCTCGAGCTTGATGCCGACGAAGGTCGGCGTTACCGAACCGGGGGCGACGCCGTCCTCGTCGTGGTAGCCGGGGACGGGGACACCGCCGATCGTCCCGGCGTCGTATTGGCCGAAGACGACGTTCTCCCGCCGAATCGGAGCGATCGCCTCCATGACCTTGACCTTCTCATTGCGGATCTGCTCGGCATCGAACGAGCGCGGTGGTTCCATCGCCACCAGTGCCAGCACCTGGGTGAGGTGGTTCTGCACCATGTCGCGCAAGGCTCCTGCCGACTCGTAATAGGCGGCACGGGTCCCGATCCCGAGGTCCTCGGCGACGGTGATCTCCACCGATTCGACCCGATCCCGGATCCAGATGCTCTCGAACATCGGATTCGAGAAGCGGAAGGCCATGAGATTCTGCACGGTCTCCTTGCCGAGATAGTGGTCGATCCGGTACACCTGCGCCTCGTCGAAATGTTGATGGACAATGGAGTTGAGATCGCGTGCCGACGTGAGATCGTTTCCGATCGGCTTCTCGATGACCAACCGTGTCCACCTGGGGCTCGAGGCAAGTCCGGCGTTGCCGAGCCCGGTGATGGCAGCAGGGAACACCGATGGGGGCAGCGCCAGGTAGAAGGCTCGATTGCCCGGCAGACCTCGGTCCGCTTCGATGGTCTCGATCCGGCGCCGAAGGCGATCGTAGGATTCGGCATCGCTACCGATCCGTTGGTAGAAGACGTTCTCGTCGGCCCATGCCGAGAGATCATCCACGCCGGTTTCGATGAGGGCCTTTCGAGTCCACGCCCGGTACTCGTCATCGTCGAGGTCGCCAGGGGCGACGCCGAGCACGAGGCACCGGTCGGCCATGTCGTTCTCGGTGATCAGGCGGTGCAGCGACGGGATCAGCTTGCGACGTGCCAGGTCACCGGTCCCACCGAAGATGACGAAGAGATGGCGATCGGCTACCGACACGTCATGCTTCCCGTTTGATCTCGTGACCGCCGAACTGGTTGCGCGTCGCCGAGAGCAGACGATCGGCGTAGTCCACCTCATCTCGCGATCCGATCCGACGCATGAGCGACAGCGAGATGACCGGGGCGGCGACGTCGAGCTCGATCGCCTCGAACACGGTCCAGCGACCTTCACCGGAGTCGGGCACCCAGGGGGCGATCCCGTCCAACGTGGGGTTCTCGGCAATAGCATCCATGATGAGCTCGAGGAGCCAGGAGCGCACGACGCTGCCGTGTTCCCAGATCTCGGCGATCTGAGCGAGGTCGAAGTCAAACTCCTTCTTGGCGTCCAAGAGCGCGAACCCCTCCGCATACGCCTGCATGAGGCCGTCCTCGATCCCGTTGTGAATCATCTTCACGTAATGGCCGGCACCCGAGCCACCGGTGCGGCCCCAACCCTTATCCGGAGCCGGCGCCAACGTCTCGAAGATGGGACGCAGGATCTCCACGATGTCGGCGTCGCCCCCCCACCATCATCGAGTACCCCTCAGTGAGGCCCCAAATCCCTCCGCTGGTGCCGACGTCGACGAAGTTGCCACCGGCGGCGCGGCAGGCCTCGGCGCGACGCAGCGTGTCCTTGTAGTTCGAGTTCCCGCCGTCGATGAGGATGTCCCCGTCGCCGAGAAGCGGCAGGAGTGCCTCGAGGGTGGCGTCGACCGGGCGGCCTGCCGGGACCATGATCCACAGGACGCGCGGGGAGGGGAGCTTCTCCATCATTTCCTCGAGCGAACCGGCACCATCCGCACCCCGGTCGACGACGGCCTGCACCGACTCGGGGTCGAGGTCGAAGCCGACGACGCGGTGTCCCCCCTTCACGAGCCGTTCGGCCATGTTGGCTCCCATCTTGCCGAGGCCGACCATGCCAATGTCCATGTTGTTCTCCTCTGTCATACGGTGATCGGTGAAGCGGTGATGCCGAGCTCGTCGAGCGAGGCACGCAGCTGAGTGGTGTTGGTGAAGTGAATGGTGCGCATGCCCAACCGGTCGGCGCATTCCAGGTTGAGCGCCCGATCGTCGATGAAGACGCACTGCTCGGGTCGGTGTTGGGTGATGTCCAAAGCCAGGCGGTAGATCCGCTCATCGGGCTTCTTCACACCGAGGAAGCACGAGGACAGGAACATCGAGAAGTAGGCCCGCAGCCCAAAGGTCTCGATCCGATACGCGTTGAGCTCCAACGATTCGTTGTTGAGGGTGGCCAGCAGGTACTCGCTCGAGCCGGCGAGTTCCTCGAGCAGCGCCAGCGACTCGGGCATCGGCGCGGATTGGGCCTTCATGAAATCGATGAATTCGGCTTCGCTGAAGTCACGGTGCCGATAGAAGACGGTCCGTTCCAGGTACCCGGACGTGGTGAGCTTCCCGGTCTCGAACTCGGGCGAGACGAATTCGTGGCGATCCTCGAAATCCTCCCAGTCGAGACCGAAGGTCTCGCAGGCCAGCCTCCGGGACCCCCGGTCCCAACCGTTCGTCAACACCACGCCGCCCACGTCGAAGAGCAGCACCTTCACCTCAGACATCGAGCGCCTCCTGCAGTGCGGCCAACCCGCCGGCAGCGTCCCCGCCGAGATCAATCCGGAGCACGCGCCGGCCGCGGCCGATCAGTGCCTGGTAATCGCCGAGCGCCTGGGCGGCAATGAGATCGCCGAAGGTGTAATCGGTGCCGGGTACGTCGAGGTCGTCCGAGGGCGAGTCGACCAACTGGAGGAACAACCCGGTGTTCGGACCGCCCTTGTGGAACTGGCCGGTGGAGTGCAAGAAGCGCGGCCCGTACCCCAACGTCGTGGCCGCTCGCGTCCGATCTCGCAGCCCCACTCGGATGCGTTCGAGGGCGTCGGTGGTCTCGGCGTTGGGTGGGAGATACGCCTGTACCGCGACGTAGTCGCCCGGTCGTATGGTGCCGAGCCAATGCTCCACTGCCCCGGTGAGCGCCTCGCGATCGTCGATCGGGGTTTCTTCGACGGCGCCGGCATCCAGGTCACCCTCCATGGCGCGCCGCGCCAGCTCTTTGGCGTGCTGGACGTCTGGTTGATTGAACGGGTGGATGCCGAGCACGGAGCTCGCCGCGGCCACGGCAACCTCGGCTCGGAACATCTCGGCACCGAGGTCCTCTGTGTCGAACAAGCGGATCCGGGCCACGGGATACCCGGCCGCCTCCAACGCATCGACCTGGGCGGCCTGGGCCTCGTCGGTGTCGCCGTCATAGGACAGGTAGATGAAGAAGCGATCCTCTCCGTAGACCTCGGGCGGCCCTGCCGGCTCGCCGGCCACGGGCAGGATCCCGGTGTCGTCCTTGCCGGTGCTCTCGGCGATGAGTTGTTCCAGCCAGCCGGGGAACGCGGTAAGCGATGGCGACACCAGGAAGGTGGCCTTGTCGATGCCGTGGCGTGCCAGTTCTCCCAATGCCGCCCCGAGACGTAGCGCCGGGTTCTGGGTTTCGGGGACGCCGACAGCGGTCGCGTCGGCCATGCGCCGGGCGCGATCGGTGAGCCGATGGATGTCCGCACCGATGAGGGCAGCAGGCACCAGGCCGAATGCGGTCAGCGCCGAATACCGGCCGCCGACGTCGAGGTTGGCTTCGAATATCCGCCGGAACCGCTGCTCGCGGGCCAGGTCGACGAGGGACGTCCCGGGGTCGGTGATGGCGATGAAATGGTTGCCGGGATGCTCTGTGCCGTCGGACACCTCATCCCAGAAGTAGCGAAGGAACGAGAGCGGCTCGATGGTGGTCCCCGACTTGCTCGCCACCACGAACAGCGTGGTCGATGGGTCGATGCGGTTGCGCACGGCCTCAACGGCTTCGGGGTGGGTGCTGTCGAGGGTGATCAACTCGGGGTACCCCGGACCGTTCCCGAACGTGGCCTGGTACATCTCGGGGGCAAGGCTCGATCCGCCCATGCCGAGCAGGACGACGTGCCTGAAGCCATCGGCCCTCACCTCGTCGGCGAAGGCTGCGTAGTCATCGAGGGACCCCTGCATCGCCTCGGGAAGCGTGAGCCAGCCGAGCCGATCCTCGATCTCTGGTTGCGGTTCTTCGGTCCAGAGACGGTGGTCCTTCGACCACAGCAGTTTGCTGAAGCCGGCCTGTTGCCAAGCTTCCAGCCTGGCATCGACCGACCGCTGGCGGCTGCCGAGGGAAACGACGAGGTCGTCGTTCCCCGGATTCCCGCCATGTTCCGCGTCCGAGTCGATATCCACGTTTGACCATCCTTTGTTGAGCGTCGCGGCTCGCCCCGCGACATCGGCGGTGGCGAAGCCGCACTCGGCGCAGATGTCTGGATCCGGGCCGAGACCTACCCCGCGATCAAGCCGCGGTACGGACCGAGGTATTCCCGGCTTCGATGTACAGGAGATCGTGAGCCGTTCGCGGTGGACTGTCGCCGAGGGCTATGGAAAGCGAACCGGTCCGTTCTCGCGCCTCGTCTTGTGTCGAACTGTCAGCGGTCTCCAAAGGCGTGAAGCTTGCCATCCTCGCCGCCGAACATGAGGAGCCCGTTCGCAATGATGATGTCGCTCCATACGTTGACGCCAACATCGGCGCTCCAGACCAACTCTCCAGTTGCCACCTCGATGGCGTAGATCGTGGAGTCGATTGAGAAGTACGCCACACCGCCGGCGACTGTTGGGCGCGACAGGGCATCACGGTCCTGTCGCCCGGTCGAATACCGCCAGATCGGCGTTCCCGAGGTCAGGTCATACGCGTACATTCCCAGCTTCGAGTCATCTCCCCATCCGACACCGAGCGCGACACCCTCGTCTACGGCGACCGCAGGCTCCGCACGCTGACCGCTCTCCCATCGGAGTGACGCCGTCTCCAGGTTCAGCGCGGTGAGACCGTCCTCGGCGCTATCGAACAGAATCACCCCGGCGACCACGACCACGCCCAACGCGACCGATCCCCGGTAGAAGGGTCCGGGGTTCCCGGTGGCCAGATCGAAGGTCAGAATCCCTTCGCGTTCGGGAAAGACAACCACGCCGGCATCCACGCCGACCGTCGAGAGCACGCCTCGGTCAAGCCCCGGTTGGCTCCAGCGGGGAACACCGGTTGATGCGTCCAACGCGTACAACGTGTCTGACTCACCCGGAGACTCGACAACGAGCACGAGATCCCCCGCGAGCACCGGAGGGTCGAAGATCACGGCGGGTTCCGTGAACGCCCACGCCTCAGCACCCGAAGTTCGGTCCAGCCCTGTGACATCGAAGAGCGCCACATAGAGCATCGTGTCACCGAGCGCGGTATCTCCCTCCACACCGGGATACGAGCTGATCACCTCGCCGGTTCTCAAATCGAGCTCCACGACGCGCTCTCGATCTTCGTCATTCGCGTACACGGATCCGCCGGAGATCGACACGGCGTTGAATCGGTTTTCGCCTTGCGAGCACCAATACTGAGAGAGTTCTGGGCCGGATGGGGCCAAGTTGTCACCAAAGTCGTTGGTGTTGCCGGGGTCCGCTCCATGCATCAGGACCTCATCGGTGACGCGGGCGAGTGCCGGTGCCCCCGAATCAGGTCCACAACCACCCAGGAACACGGACACACTTACTCCCACTGCGGCCGCAAGGACCGCTACGGACACGCCAACGACGAGCCAGCGTCGCCTCGATCCAGAGGTCGGCCCACCCGCGAGGCCCGCATCTCGACCCGTTGTGGCAATCGGAGCCGGAGGATCGGAGGGCGGGACCGCCATCGTGGGTTGAACCCGCTCGAGAGGCTGCAGCCTCCGCCCGTCCACCCATACCTGGCGTGAAGACTCGGCGCGGACCTTCGCCCACACTCCCAGGATCTCGATCACCTCGATCGGCTCGTCAGGGTCCAGGCGGGGAGCCGCCGTTGCATCTGGATCTGGCTCGACCCATGCGTTTCCACCCGCGGCCGGCATCGTGTGCGTTGGTGCCCAGTCCCCGACGTCGGCGGTGGAGGCGGTGGTGGCTGCGGGGGCCGGGACGGGCCCCGGGGTCCGCCGGACCGGGGTCGGTGGTGGCACGATGGCGCGGTCCGCGTCTGCGAGCGGCGGCGCAGTAGTCGGAGTCTGCGCATCAGGTTCAGTTGGCTCGTCCGGCTGGAGGCGCCGGCCGTCGATCCATGCTTCACGTCCGGCCGCGGTGTGCACCCGTACCCACACGCCACGGGTCTCCAGGATTTCCACCGGTTCGCCGGGCCCGAGTCGCGGCAGGCGAGCGGCGTCCGGATCCGGTTCGGCCCAGGCGTTGGCGCCGGCCGGCGGAATCACATAGTTCGCCTGGCGGTCATCCACTCTGGGCAATCTACGCACTCGACGCCCTTGGCGTCGAAGCGGTGTTCACCTTTGAGGGTCGGGCCCGTCCATCTGTCGAGCGGCGGCCGCTCCCCTGACGTTCTACCCGACCCCCTGAGGAGGGTTTCGGTAGCATGAACGCCTCGCCCGTTCCGCTGGTCTCAGCGGCGGAAGGATGGAGTTCCTTATCGTTGCGATTGCGGTTCCGGCTTCGTTGGGTCTGCTGCTCATGGTGGTCGGGCTCTTGGTCACGGCCGGCATGTTGTTCCTGACGTTGCGGGTGGCTCGGCGCGAGACGCGCATCCGTCCCGGCCTCGACATCGCCCGCCTCGTCATCGGCGCCGGGGCCGTCGTCGTCATGGGAGCCATCGTCGGTGTCCAGACACCGCTGGTGCTGGCTGCGTTAGCGATCGCAGCGGGATTCGTCGTCGGGTTCGCCCAGGGCAGGGGACTCGAGATCTCGTTCCGTGACGGAACGCTCTTCGCCAGACGAACGCTGGTCGGCCTCGCGGTATGGGTGGTCGGGATCGTCGCCATGCAAAGCGCAGGCCTGCTCAACCGGACAGGAGTCTGGAGGATCGGCCAGATCATCGCCGTGTTCGGCGTGTTCACCGCGCTCGGGTTGCTCGCCGGTCGCAACCGGCCGATCGGGGAGGCGCGCCGTCGCTCGACGATGGCTGCGGGAGCGGCGATGGTGCTCCTGGTACCGCTGGCGGCACTAGCTCTGGCTTCTGGTGCAACGGCGTCGGCGCAGCCCCTCCAACTCACCGATGCCGAGGTTTGCGATCTAACGCCGATCTCGGGCAGCTGGGCACAGGGTGTCTCGTCGGCCGATTCGGACCTGAGCGTTTTCGGGATCGTGAGCTTCCAGGTGTCGGTGCCTACGGCGGTGGCTGCGTGCTCCAATACCTGGGAGCTGAATGATGGTGCCTCCGTGTGGGTCGGCGCCTACCTCATGCCCTCCGAGGAACAAGCAGCATCGGAGATCCAACGCATTGCGTCTTCGGCGCAGGGAATCGCCGAGCTGGTTGGGACGCTCGACGGCTCCAGGGCGGGAGACACCCTCGGCATCGGCGCGGTGCGCATCGACTTCGAGTTCGATCAGTTGTGGATCACCCGGGTCGGCCCCTTCATCGTGTACGGCCATGGGGAGAAGTCGGTCGACTCCTTCGTTCCGGCTATCGAATCGATGCTCGAGCGCATGGGAGAGACGATCGCCAACCTCGAGGCTGCGGCATCCGTCGCACCGACCGGGGGAGACGGCGATACCGGCGAAGTGACCACGGGAGGTGATGGCACCGGCGATTCGACAAGGGGAAGTGGCGGCAGCGGCGGTTCGACCACGGGAAGCGACGGCACCACCGGAACGGGCGATGACCGGGTGGGATGGCTCACCGAGGGCGACATCACTTCCGACGAAGCACTTGCCAGCGCGGTTGCCACAGTTGCCGCCGCGATTGCCATCGGGGCCCTCACTCTGGCCGAGGGTCAGCAGACGATCACCGACCTGTTTGGCGGCGGGCGGGGTGACGCTGGAACGGGCGGCACCGGCTCCGTCGACGGGGGTGGCGATGACCCGCCTCCTCCGCCTCTTGAACCGCTCGACGACCCTGTTGTTGATGACAGCCTCGAACCAGCCGTTTCCCAACCAACGCCATCTCCGTCTTCGGTCCCCGGTGGCGCGACCCAGCCAGCGCAGCAAGCACCGCCTCCGACCCTTCGGCGCACCACGGTGGTGCTCACCGGGAAGGACGCCGAGCGGGCCATACGTGACGGCGTCGGCGGGAGGGTGAAGATCCCGACCGGAAATGAGCAGAAGGATCAGGCCTCGCTCGACCAGCAGTGGGGACTGGACGTGCGCGACGATTCAACGGGAGAGGTTCACAAATCAGATCACATCGGCACGGAAGGACAGATCGAAGAGATCGGACCCGTAGCCACCGATGAGCACGGCAATACCGTTGTCACCGTTGAGGTGGCAGTCGGTCCACCACCTGTCGGCCCGCCCGCGGCTCCCCAACCGGGCGGTGTCGACATCGACGTGGACCCCCGGCCGCCCGAGGCGCCGTGGGGCCCCGGACCACCACGGCCACCACCCCCGCCACCGACCGGTGTCGACATCGACGAAGAGCCCCGGCCGCCCGAGGCGCCGTGGGACCCCGAGCCGCCGCGGCCGCCACCACCGGAACCGGAGGACAAGAAGCCCCCTGTCGAGCTGGAACCGGAGAAACGGGACGACCCAGATCCTCCCCCGCCTCCGCCGGAGCCCACCAAACCGGAGGCGCAACCCGAGTCTCGTCCTCCCGATATCTCGGAGCAGGAGACTCGGGATATCGTCAGACGGGGCATCGAGCACAACCGGTCTCCGGACGACATCAAGCAAGACCTCGATGGGCTCAGCCACGCTCGCGGCGGCGGCGACGTCCCGCTGCCGGACTGGGTCGAGTCGGTCGAGACCCCCAAGGGTGCGGTGACGACGACAGGCCCTGAAGCGGAGGAGTATCGGAGGGCGCTCACGGAGCTGCAGGAGGCGAGTGATCGCCTGGGCGGCTACCGCGACCTGATTCTGGGCAATCAGAAGGAGATCACAAAGTGGTCAGAACGGGAGCAGAACTGGGTGGTGCGCTGGATGGCAGGCCTGGACCACCTCCGCGAAGAGAGACTCCGCTTCTTGGCCGAACGCCGGGCGCTGGAGGACGAACTCGCCCGGATCAACCGGCGGCCCGACCCGATGACGTACGACGGTGAGCTGTTCGACTCGTACGAGGATGCCAAGAACCCGGCGAGACGAGCCCAGCTGAGCTCAGAGGTGAGGGACAGGATGGGCGCGCTCGAGAGAGATCACAAGAAACGCGTGGAGCGTGCAACGGAAACAACCGAGTTCGACGGGAAGCCATATCCGATGCCGGCCGACATTTACGACGCCGCGTATGACAGAGAAGACAGCCTGGCAGACAAGGTTTCTAGGGACGGACGCCCGTGCACAGGCCAGAGCCCGCGAGCGAGAAATCCGGGCCGGTGGGATGGCCGAGCGGGGAACACAAGGGTCCCGGGCTTCCGAACGTGAACCCTCATCCCGAGAAGGATCGTCGACGTTCAACCGGCCCATCGAGGAAATCCGGCGATGGGAGAGAGAACAGGAGAGGCTCTTGGGCGAATACCGTCAGAATGATGCTGAGGTGGACAGGCTCCAGGAGATCATCGACGAATTCGAAGCCCGCGCCGGTAGCGAATAGCAGCCCATCCGGCACGCCACGGTGGTCGAGAAGAAACAGCCGGAGCCGCGCCGGACGGCGCCTCGCCGAATTCCGGTCGCTCGATCTTATTTGTGTCGCGCTCCGGGGGACGATCTTCGCCTCCCAGGTGACGATGGCTTTGATTCGTGCCCAAAGCGGGGCCCCCTGCTCAGCAGCGCCACGATGAAGGCGAAGATCGATGCGGTGCCCGGCGATTCGAGCCGGACGATCAGGACTCGGTGATGTAGGCAACCACGCCGGTCAACGGGCTCTCGTTGGTGACCTCGAACGTGGCAAGGTGGAGTTTCCCATCATCGGCCAGTCGGAAGCTGACCAGCTGGCCCAGTGGCAGGTCGCCGGCGGTGAGGATCGGGGAGATCTCCCAGGCACCAGCGTTGGCGATCGCCCGGTTCACCACGCTCTCGTCCGAGTAGACCACCTGAGGGGTCTGATCGGTGTCCAGGGCGATGGCGGTGTTGCGCCGGGTCCCGGTGAAGCCGGTGCGCAGGTTGTCGAGGGTGTCCACGTCGCTCGTGGCCCAGGCGTCACCGTCGAGGGTGGCGTAGCGGACGGTTCCCGTGGTCGGGCCGTCGAGGCGGAGGTAGCTGATGTGTGGGGTCCCGGCACTGTCGAAGGCGAGGGATGAGTACCGACCCGACGTTCAACCGGCCCATCGAGGAAATCCGGCGATGGGAGAGCGAACAGGAGAGGCTCTTGGGCG
>PVMS01126007.1_pt1 | contig 10532 bp, 7 predicted proteins | sample 1853461 | NCBI WGS metagenome assembly PVMS01 (sample SAMN08582032, study PRJNA380276) | Marine sediment metagenome, whole genome shotgun sequencing project. | isolation source: ocean sediment barecode stripped | collected 2017
CCATGCAAACTTTCGCAATTGTCATTCCCAATTTTAACCAAAGTCATTTCCTGCCCTGGGCCTTGGAAAGCCTAAGACACCAGGCTAATCCATTCAACCTTGCTGTTATGGATGGGGGCTCAACTGACGATTTCAAGAAAGCTGTCCGGGCTTATTCCGATATAATCACTTATCTACGGTCAGGTCCCGATGATGGGCAGGCTGCCGCTATAAGAGAAGGGAAAGAAAGGGTCCATGGCGATATTGTGGCCTGGTTGAATGCGGATGATTATTATTTCCCCGACGCACTGGAAAAAGCGGCAGCCTGTTTTGAGAGCGACCCCGAACTGGATGTTGTTTATGGTGACGCTGTTCATGTTACCCCTGAAGGGTTTTTCTTATCATATTTTCCCCCTATCCAGTCATTCAACGCGAGGACTCTGACCAGGCGGTGTTTCATCTGCCAACCTGCTTGTTTTGTGCGTCGCTCTGCCTATGAAAGGGTTGGCGGTATAGATCCAACATTACAGTACACAATGGACTGGGATTTGTGGTGCAGATTGTCAATGTCTGATTCCAAATTTTATTATATCAATGAACCCCTGGCCGCCGTCAGATATTACGGAGGAACAAAGACGTTGAGTAGCGATGGGTTGCGCTACCGAGAAATCTGGCGGATTGAGAGAAAATACGGACATCGACCCCTGCCGTTGTCGTGGCCAGGGTTCTACCGTTTTGACCTGTCGTTTAAAAAGGAGAAGACTTTTTATGAGAAGATTGCTCTAAACGCTTTGGATCTCCTACGGAAAATCAAGAGAAGCGTTTCTGCACACAAAGGCTTTAAGGACGAATTGGCAATGCCGATATACGGTTTTGATCGTTTCGAACCGGTCGTGGATGGGCAATGCACCATTCATCTTCCGTGGTATGGTAGGGAGGCATGGAATACCCTGTATTTAAAAGTTTATCCTCTAAACAAAAGGTATCGGGTGGTAGTGAATGAAGAAGATTGTGGATATGAGGTATCCGATAAAAACTGGCTTATTGTCCGGATTCCCCAAGTTAGTGGGCCATACATGAAAATTTTTGTCGAATACAGCAACGGGGGGGGAACTTGGGCATTGGAGGGATTTCGGGTTGATTTCGAGGAGTAGGAGGCAGGATGATTTTTGGCGTAGAAACTACTCTAAGCGGATTATTCGACATTTCCCCATCCTACCGGTGAGACCATGGTAGATTCCCAAAATCAGTGCCTTGATTTTTCTGTATTTACTCTCTTCATATAAGACGATAGAGAGTATCTCATGCGCTAGTCTTGCCGTCATCAAGATGGCGTAAACAGGATAAGGAGAAAAATAGTCGATAGTCGTCCTGATACCATTTCTAAAGATATAATATCTTCGTATGGGCGCATGATGGTTAGGCTTTATTGTCAGCCCATGAAACCTTTTGACAGATCGTTGACCCACAGCATGGTCCAATATGATGTCGCAATTTACCGCTATTGGGTGGCCTAATATGTTAGCCCTCAGGCAATATTCATTATCTACGAAGTCGATGAAATAGTCCTCTCGAAACGGTCCGATTTTGCTGAAGGAGGCTAAGGTTATGAGCATCCCGGAGGTAATCGCGATCAATGCAAAATTATCTGTAAGTGATGGCATGCCTTCGCATGTTATGTGGCGTAAGGAAAAGCGCCCAAGAAGGGGGAAAGCTGCAAAGGTCTTGCTGTTCCTGTCATAAAAATTTGGTACATAGAATGCCCAATGATCCGTTGACCTATCTATCTCTGATTTGAAATTCAGCATATCTTGAAAATAGCGATGCGGGGGGCGTGAATCCTGATCGAGAAGGAATACGTTTTCAACGCCCTGTTTTGCAGCAAGTTTCATGCCTATGTTGAGGGCGGAGGCCAGGCCCACATTCTCTGCGGGTTTCCAAACTGTAATATTTTTTGGGTTAGGAAACCTTACTCTCATCCGTTCAGGGGTGTTATCAATAACAACTACTGCGTCGCATGAACCGGACACTTTTTCCAAATTTTCAATGGCGTTTGCGTCAGGGCAATACGTAACAATGACGGCGGCGGATTTAGACATAAAGGCCTCAGGATAACTCTATACAATCCATCTTGAATTTTAATATAGGCTGAATCTGTCTCAATGTCAAAACCTCTTTTGAGGCACAATTTGGGTACAAAGGAATGAAATTGATAGACGTTATTATTGTTAATTATAATAGCACTGATCACCTGTTGGGTTGCCTGAAATCCATATTTGAGAACTCCCATGGGCTTGCGGTGCAGGTCATGGTCCATGATAACGCATCAAAGGATAATGTGGATCGGGTGAACAGGTTATTCCCAGAGGTGAGACTGACAAAAAATAGCCGCAATTTGGGGTTTGCCCCTGCAATAAACAATGCACTCAAACAAGGTTCTGCTCCCTATGTATTGATATTGAATCCTGACACTATTGTGAATGAAGGTTTTTTCGCTCCAATTATCAAGTATATGGGGGATCACGATGATGTGGGGATCCTCGGCCCAAAAGTTTTGGACAGTGATGGGGCTGTCCAAGGGTCTGCAAGATTATTTCCGAATCTGCTTACCGCGCTGTTCGGGCGAAAGTCTCTGCTCACCAAGATTTTCCCAAATAATCCGGTCACCCGTGAAAATATCTTGACAGGGAGGTCAGATGGCTTGATTCCCATGGAGGTGGATTGGGTCTCAGGCGCCTGCATGGTAGTCAGGAGAAAAGCTGTGCAGGACGTAGGCAATATGGATGCCCGCTTTTTTATGTATTGGGAAGATGCTGATTGGTGCCGACGGATGCGGCAAAAGGGTTGGCGGGTGGTCTATTTCCCCCGGTCTTTAGTCATGCATTATGTGGGCGTCAGCAGTCAAAAGAGAGTCTTTGGTTCGGTTATCGCGTTTCACAGGAGCATTTATCTCCTATTCGAAAAACATATAGAAAAGCCAAATTCATTCTTAAAGCCACTTGTCTACTGGGGTCTCATTTATCGTCTTCTCTTTGTCCTTGCGTCTCAATTAGTCGGAAAACTATTTCGAATCCTCGCAAGGCATCCTTATTACGACGCTGCTATTGGCGTCTGTCGACCAGGTGCGAGGATAAAGGTTGTCAGGTTCATAGCACGCCTTAATATCGGGGGGCCATCAATTCATGTGTATTTGCTGACTACTGGTTTGAACGAAAAAAAGTTCAGTTCAGTCCTCGTTACGGGCAAGATTTCTCCCCAGGAGGGCGATATGGGCTATCTTTTTGATAATTTTTCAGAAAAACAGCCGACCGTCATTAGAGAACTCCAGAGGGAAATAAGCCCTGCAATGGATTTCAAGGCATTTTTCCAAATCCTCAGAATTCTCACTCGGGAAGATCCTGATATCGTTCATACGCACACGGCCAAGGCAGGGACAAGTGCCAGGATTGCTGTCATGGCGCATAATCTTTTCCGGGGAAAGAAGACCCAATTGGTCCATACTTTTCACGGCCATGTTTTTAGGAGCTATTTTAGTAGTATCAAATCGCGTATGTTTATATGGATTGAGCGGTTCTTGGCAAAGTCGACAGATGTGATTATATCTCTAAGCAGGACTCAAAAGGAGGAACTTTCGGAAAAATTTCGCATAGCGCCGGCTACCAAGATCAAGATCATCCCCTTGGGTTTTGACTTGACGTCCTTTCTACAAGGCGAGGGGTTAAAGGGAAAGTTTAGGGCGAGCCTTGGAATAAGAGATGATACACTGCTTATCGGCATAATTGGCCGACTCGTCCCGGTGAAGAACCATATCATGTTTTTTGATGCAGCAAAAATGTTCCTCGCAGAAAATCCAGAAGTCATGGTTAAGTTCGTGGTGGTTGGCGATGGCGAACTGAGGGAAGAGCTCGAGAGATATGCCAAAAGAGAAGGCCTGTCCGAACATATCCTGTTCTGCGGCTGGAGACGGGATCTTCCCGAGATCTATGCTGATGTAGATGTTCTGGCTCTGACCTCCCTGAACGAAGGGACCCCGGTCTCAATCATTGAGGCTATGGCTGCCTCAACTCCAGTGATAGCGACCGACGCAGGTGGCGTTTTTGATCTGTTAGGCGAAAAAAATGGACACCCCACCTCCGGGGGCTTTGTGGTATGCGATAGAGGTGTCCTGTGCCGAAAAAAAGATCCCATAGGATTTGCAAAAGGCCTACAATACCTTGTTGAACTCGACAACATCAAAAGAGAAGCGTTGCTCGGGGAAGCGAGGACTTTTGTGAAACAAACATTTTCAGATCGGCGACTTTTGAAAGATATGGAGAGCCTTTACTTAGGCTTGATGAAAAAAACCGTATGAAGCCCCCCGTTCAAGAAGTATTCCTTATCAATCCTTATCAATCATTTGAAATGTAGCCACTTCATAGAAGGAATGTTGTTGAAAGACGACCGAATTGGTGTTGCGTTTGGAAGAGCTTAGAGAAAGAAAGGGAGATACCGTAACCCTGCGCCACCGGTTGACCAGGGGTACAATATGGAATTTGGTCGCAACGGTTTTCAATCAGGGGAGTATCTTTGCCGTTAATATAGCAGTAGCCCGCATAATAGGAAAATATGCATTCGGTGAATACTCCATTGTAGTGAGTACTTTGATAACGGTAGCCGTTCTTATTCAGCTTTCCATGGGGTACACTGTTACAAAATATGTGGCTGAGTTTCGTTCCATTGATATTGAGAAGACCGGGCGTATCCTTGGCCTCTGCTCTATTATTGCCATTTCAATGGCCGGCCTCGGTACAATACTGCTGATTCCAGCATCTCCCCTTTTGGCTGCCCATGCAATGAAGGCCCCACAACTTACCATACCCCTCATGATTGGATTGGGGTATCTTTTTTTTTCTGCCGTAAATGGCTACCAGGTAGGCGCTTTCGTTGGGCTTGAGGGATACCGAAACTTGGCCAAGGCGGCTATTATAAGTGGAATTGTGACTGTATTGGGAATAGCCCTGGGGGCATGGTGGCTTCAGTTGCGCGGGGCGTTGATTGGGCTCTCAGCTACTGCAATGCTCAGATGTGTATTTCACAATCTTTGGCTTAGAAAAGAACTGCGAAAAAATGGCCTTTCAGTGATATATAAAGGTCTCAGGCAGGAAATAAACATAATCCAGAGATTTGCTCTGCCTGGCGCGCTCAGTGGTTATCTGACAATGCCGGCTATCTGGTTAGGCAATACCTTCCTGATCCGGCAGCAGGAAGGGTTTGACCAGATGGCAATCTATAATGCGGCGTTTACTTTAAAAATGGTGGTGATGTTCCTGCCTCAGGTGGTCAACAATGTGGGAATGTCGGTTCTGAATAACCACAAGGGACACGGAGATGCCCTTATGTACAGGAAGACATTCTGGTTAACGCTTGAGATAAACGCATGCGCAGTCATCTTCGTTGCCCTGGTGCTACTTGGTATAGGCCCGATGGCGCTGGACCTGTTCGGCAAGGATTTTGGTGGCGCCTTTCCGGTGCTAAAGATACTCCTCCTTGCTGCTCTCATAGAGGGGATGGCTATAAGCGTCTATCAGGTTATACAAAGCCACGGAATGCTCTGGCAGTCGTTCATGTTTGTAGCAGTTCCATATTGCATGTTGTTCGTGGTATTGGCATATTATCTTTCTCCGCTTTATGGCGCGACAGGTCTCGCAGCGGCCTACAGCGCTGGATGGGCCGTAAATCTCCTGGCAACTTGTTTATTAGCCCGGAAAATAATGTCCGGATCACAAATGTCGCAAAAGGCTTGATCATGACTATCAGAGATAAAGTTCCGGATCCCGATGTGATGCCTGTGAATATAGAGGAATGGGCAAAGCAGATAGGGTTGAGCAGTTTTATCAATGCCTATTATCAGTACAAGGATATTCAGACTATTGGCGCCTGCAGAAAGGTCTTGATTGTGGGACCGGGTCAGGGTCTTGACAAAGTCGTGCTTGAATGGCGTGGTTTTGAGGTGACGACCCTGGACATCGACAGCACATTGGCCCCCGATTATATTGGAAGTGTCCATGATCTCAACATGTTCGGTTCCGGGCAATTTGATGTCGTCATTGCCTCCCACGTGCTCGAACACCTCGCCGAACCCTATATTGATCCAGCTCTTAAAGAGCTGGCACGAGTGAGCAGGCATGCCCTTATTTACCTTCCAGTGCACGGTAAACATCTTCAGTGGAGATTTATTACAGGCGCTCGCAGGATAGATGTTTCTTCCATCCTTGATCTCTTTAATTATTTCAAAAAACCGGACGGAATCTCCCCGCGGTATATGGCTGGACAGCATTTCTGGGAGGTGGGCATGAGAGGGTTTAGAGTCAGGGATATGAAGAGGCGTTTCTCAGCGTTTTTTCAGCTTCTTTTTATGTACAGGAACAAGGATTGGCTTCCGAGCATGAACTTTGTTATGAAGTCTAAACTTCATGATGGATACAGAGTCGGTGATTAATAATAAAACGACTAATGAGTACTGGAACTCATTGTATTCCGGTCAGACGGATCTATCTCTCCCCTCCAAATTTTCTGTGGGTTCAAGAAATCTACACCGGCTCTTCAGACAATATGTCAGGCCAGGCATGCAGGTTCTGGAGATTGGCTGTGCCCCGGGAAAGCAGCTTGCCTATATGGGAAAGTATCTTGGGGCAGCCATTGCAGGACTCGATTATTCGGAAAATGGTATTGAACTCTCCCACAGGCTGTTACATAAACTTAACATAGAGGGTGATCTGCGTTGTGAAGATATATTTTTTACATCTTTTCGTCCTGAGAGTTTTGATCTGGTCTATAGCCTTGGTGTGATCGAGCACTTCGATGATCCCAGGAATATCGTCAGGCGGCACATTGAACTGCTGAAGCCTATGGGGATTTCCCTTATAATCGTGCCGAACTATGGCGGTATCTATGGGAGGTTGCAGAAATATTTCGACCCTGGAAATCTCACTATCCATAACACTGCTATAATGAGGCCAACTATCATTGAAAAGCTGGCCCCTGTTGACCTCAACTTGGATGCAGTTGCGTTTCCCTACGGAAGAATGAGCCCATGGCTCTTAAATATGGACCGCAAATGGCCGGCAATCTTTGCATTAATGGCGAACTATTTGGTAAATTTTGGTGGGCTAATACAACCCGTAGACATTCAATCAATATGCCCAATGATTGTCCTCAGGGTCACACGGGCATAATTAGCCAACCCATGGGCGATAATTCTTTTGAGATATATGCGCATGAAAATACTTTATTCATTCAATAAACATGGCCATGAGGCCGATTGCTGGGAGAGGGGAATTCGAGCGGCCTCTAATAGCAAGATTACCTTTATTCCTTTCAACCATGAAGGTTTTCTTAAGCCGAAATTGTACATCACCGCGGTCAATCTCGATAGACTCTACCAGGCCAGAGATCCAGGGCTTATGCAAATGTACGATGAGTTCGAAGAGTGTATTAACAAGAATCATGCAGATGCAATCATAGTGAATAACTGTCCACCATATCACCCTGACTTCCTGCGCAGATTGAAGGTTTACAAGGTTCTTTACAGTGGAGATGATCCCGGGGCCACTTATATGAGGAATATCCCTTATCTGCATGCGTACAATCATGTCTTCTACCTTGATCCCGATTATAGTGAAGATATGAACATGAGCGAAAAAATGCGATTCTGTGGGATGAAAAATGAGGACTGGGTTCCGCACGGCGTTTTCGATGAGGACTATGATACATTAAAGACCGAAGACAATATTCTCGAGCAGGAAAGGGATATTGATATTATTTATGTCGGTGCTCCCTATATCCAGAAACTGGCGCTTCTTGCCAAGGTCAAGAAAGCCTTTGGCAGAAAATGCCGACTTTATGGTCGGTTCCGTCTGCCCTGGAATATGTATTATAACCTCAGATATGGGTGGCCGGGGTGGATGAGGAGAGTATCGTTTCCGGAACGAACTCGACTGCACCAACGGGCCAAGGTCGGCTTCAATGTTCACTGGAACGAGCATGGCTTGGGCAACCAGCGATTGTACTATTTGCCTGCAAATGGCGTAATGCAGATATGCGACAGCCAGCAGTATCTGGGAAAGGTGTTTGAGCTGGGAAAGGAAGTGGAAGCCTACCGGGATGCAGATGAACTGATCGAGAAAATCCGTTATTATCTTGAGCATGATGATGAGAGGAAAAAAATTGCCTTAAGAGGATATGGTCGGACAATCAAGGAGTATCGTTTTAGCGAGATTCTCCGAAAAAGTGCTGATCATATTATCGACGGGATGACACATGGTGAATAGAAAAAGGGAAAAAGACGCGGCAGTTAGGTAATTGGGGGCTTTGTGATCAAAATATTGCACATCATTACCGATCTTAATACCGGGGGGGCAGAGATGATGCTGTATAAACTGGTTTCAGCTCTCGATCGGGAAAAATTTCTATGTCGTGTTGTCAGCCTTGAACCACCCGGTGTGCTTAGCCGAAGGATAAATAGCCTCGGAATCCAGGTCGATTCTTTGGGTGTCAATCCAAGATTGCCGAACCCATTGGCCTTGTTCAAGGCAATTCGAATGATGTTAAAATGGAAACCCCAAGTCATACAGACCTGGATGTACCATGCTGATTTACTTGGGACCCTCGCTTCGAGGATTTCCGGGAGAGGAATGCTGGTCTGGAATATGCGTTGCGCGAATATAGATTTTGCCGAATACAGCAAAAAAACGAATTGGGTTGTGAAGGCATGTGCCGTTCTTTCGCGCTACCCCCATATGGTACTTGCAAATTCCCGTGCCTCTATAGAACACCACAAGAATATGGGATACAAATTCGAACGATCCATGGTGATCCCCAACGGCTTCGACCTTGACCATTTCAAACCGGACCTAGTCTCGAAGACCGAAATTCGGAATGAGCTTGGAATACCTGATGGCGTTTTCTGCATCGGCCTTGTGGCCCGTTTTGATCCGATGAAGGATCATGCCACTTTTTTTTCGGCCACAGAGCTAATTTGGAGGAAAAGGCCGGATGTTCATTTTATTCTCTGTGGTGAAGGAATGGTCTGGGAAAACCAAGAAATTCATGCTTGTTTGGGTAAATCAAAATCCTCTCTGAACGTACATCTTTTAGGACGTCGAGAAGATATAAACCGGATTATGGCTGGACTTGATATTTTTGTGTTATCTTCATCTGGAGAGAGTTTTCCCAATGTCATTGGCGAGGCCATGGCCTGTGGTGTCCCATGTGTCGCCACTGATGTGGGGGATTCGCGGAGAATCATAGGTGGGACTGGCAAGATAGTGCCGATTAAGGATCCGTTGGCAATGGCCGATTCAGTATTAGAACTCCTGGAGTTACCTGATGTGGAATTTGATAAACTCGGGATACTTGCGAGGGAAAGAATTCGCAAATTCTATTCATTGGATAAAGTTGTTAGGGATTACGAAAAAATGTATCGAGATATTGCAGGCCATAGCGCCAGTCAGGGTTAGAACAGGGCGTATTGGGATAGGCAAATGTGCGGTAGCAGGCTGTTATTATGTGCGGAATAGTCGGATTTAGGTCGAATCGGGATGTTGATCGCTTGCGGGAATCGCTCCCGGAGGCGACTTCAAAGCTGATCCATCGCGGCCCGGATGATACGGGCCTTTTTTTTGATCGGGAGGCCGGAGTGGGATTGGGTCACCGGAGGCTGTCGGTCATTGATTTGTCTGAGGCAGGGCGTCAGCCCATGGCAAGTGACGATGGGATGGTACATATTGTTTATAACGGCGAGATATACAATTTTAAGGAGATTCGCACCACACTGCAGGGGGTTGGTCATCACTTCCGGACCGAAACCGACACAGAGGTGATTCTCAAGGCCTATATGGAGTGGGGAATCGATTGCCTTACACGTTTTGTCGGGATGTTCGCATTAGCCCTGTGGGACAAGAGGGCTGGAAGACTTTTTCTTGCAAGGGACCGTATGGGACTGAAGCCTCTTTATTATTATTTTGATGGAGGGAGATTCCTTTTTGCTTCCGAGCTCAAGGCACTGATGGCGTTTAAGGGTTTTCAACGGGATATAGACCCTGATGCCATACCCATTTTTCTTCACTATCAGTACATACCGGCTCCCGGGACAATATTCCGGGATACATACAAGCTTCTTCCCGGGCACTTCCTTGTTTATGATGGGGATAATCTGAAAACACGGAAATACTGGAGCCTGCCGGAGGCAGGAGCGCGTCAGGAAGATTTTGAGGGGAATGAAGATGATGTGGTTGAAGCCCTGGACCGGGTCCTAGGCGAGGCAGTATCTGACCGCCTCATCAGTGATGTACCTTTGGGGGCCCTTTTGAGTGGAGGGATCGATTCGTCCATGGTGGTGGCATTGATGCAGAAGGCCAGCAGCTCCCCGGTGCGGACGTTCAGTATCGGGTTTCGAGAGCAGGGTTACGATGAAGCACCCTTGGCCTCTGAAGTGGCTAAGCATTTAGGGACCGACCATACAGAGTTATATGTTACTCCTAAAGACGCGATAGATATCATACCCCGCCTGCCGG
>PVMS01109919.1_pt1 | contig 10531 bp, 10 predicted proteins | sample 1853461 | NCBI WGS metagenome assembly PVMS01 (sample SAMN08582032, study PRJNA380276) | Marine sediment metagenome, whole genome shotgun sequencing project. | isolation source: ocean sediment barecode stripped | collected 2017
CTCGCGCTGGGCTCGAGCGGCCTCTCGCTACTCGAGATCACCCGCGCCTACGGTGTCTTCCCCAGCGGCGGTCGGCGTCTCCAGCCGCGCTTCATCACCCGCGTGACCGACCGCGACGGCAACGTCCTGATCGAGGACGTGCTGTTGGGCGACGAAGGCGATGCCGGCGAGGGCGAGGAGACGGCAGGCGACGCGGCGCTGGCTCCGGTAGCGGCCGCCGGAGACGCGGACGGCAACGGTGACCGTGCTTCCAACGGATTCGACGCAGGGCTGCCCGAGGATCACGTGATCTCGCCCGAGGAGGCCTTCCTCGTCTCGGACCTGCTGCGAGCCGTGGTGAAGGACGCGGATGGGACCGGCTGGCGCCTGCGCGCGCTGCGCCGCCCGGTGGCGGGCAAGACCGGCACGACCAACGACCAGGCCGATGCCTGGTTCCTCGGGTTCTCGCCCGAGGTCGTCACCGGCGTCTGGGTCGGTCACGACGTGAGCCGCTTCCTCGGCTGGGGCGAGACCGGCTCGCGCGCCGCCGCGCCGATCTGGCTGCAGTACATGGAGGCGGCCCTGGCCGGACGGCCGATCCGCGACTTCCAGGCGCCGGACGACATCGTCTGGGCGCGCATCGATCGCAAGACCGGCCTGCTGGCAGACGGCAACAGCAACAACACCGTGTTCCAGGCCTTCCTCGTCGACACGGTGCCAGAAGAGACCAGCCGCAGCGCGGCGACCCAGACCGAGGGCCGGCGGCTGCTGAGGATGGACGACTTCTAGATGCATCGCGCCGCAACGGGCGCCGCCGCCAACCGGCCGGCGCGGGCTCAGGGAGCCACCCCCGTCAGCGCACCGGATACGGTGCTGCGCGACGAGCAGACCCTGCTGGCCGCGGCGGTGGAGCGGCTGCGCGACACCTCGGGGATGGAGCTGGCGGCGGCCTGGGCGCTACGCGACGGCGACGAGCCCTACATGGTGGCGGCAGCCTTCGAAGGTGAGCCTCCCGCTCCGCCGGAGCGGGCCGCCTGGGAAGCCGTCGTCGAGTGGACGGGCGCCCGCCAGGTGCAGGCGCCGTCGCCGCTGGTGAAGGCCTTTCCGGGGCGACGGGTCATCGCCGCCACCCCGGTGGCCCGGGCGGGCACGACGCCGGTGGCCGTGCTCTGCCTGGCCTCGAGCGCGCGCGGCAGCGTACGGCCGCGGGCCCTGGCCATGCTCGACTCCGCCGCCCGAAGACTCGCAACGCCGCTGGCGGCGGCCCGCGCGGCGCGACGGCTCGGCCAGGTGGACGCGCGCATCCAGCAGCTCGACCGACTGGCCGCGCTCGGGAGCGTCGCAGCCGAGGTGGCCCACGAGATCCGAAATCCGCTGGTCTCGGTGAAGACCTTCCTCCAGCTCCTGCCGGAGCGACGCAACGACGACGAATTCCTGTCGGACTTCCTGGCGGTGGCGACCGACGAGCTAGGGCGGGTGGAGCGCCTGCTCTCCGCGCTGATCGCCTACCCGCGCGGCCATGCGGAAGAGGGCGGGGCGGACCCCGGAGTCGCGTTGGAGCACGTGGCCGAGCTGCTGCGGCACCTCGCCCAGGCGCGGGCGGTGGCGCTCGCGCTGGACTGGCCCGAGGCGCTTCCCGTCGTCGCCCTCGAGAGCGACAAGCTGCGCCAGGTCCTCCTCAACCTGGCCATGAACGCCATCGAGATGACCCCCGGCGGTGGCCGCGTCACGCTCGGCGCCAGCGCTTCCGACACGGACGTCACCTTCTCAGTTGCCGACACGGGCCCCGGCGTTCCCGAGAGCGAGCGCCAACGCATCTTCGAGGCATTCCACTCGACCCGTGGCCCGAACCACGGCGGCCTCGGCCTCTCGATCAGCCGCCGAATCGTCGACGAGGCGGGCGGAGCGCTCACCGTCGAGGACGCTCCGGAAGGCGGCGCCGTCTTCCGCGTCGAGCTGCCCAGGAGCGAGACACCCGGGTAGAGGCAGGCACCCGCCGCCGCAAGATGGCCGAGGACGGGAGCGACTCGAATGCGTTGGTTCCCGCTCCAGCCTCCCCCGAGCAGCACGAGTACCTCGACCACACGATCTCGAACGCGCACGACGGACGCCACCCAGGCACAGCGAAGGATCGCCGCCCGATGAAGTCGCCCGGTTGGTACGCACGCGATCCGACACCCGCCGCTACGGCGCGCGTCGCGACTACACCCGCCGCAGCCTCCGCTGGCGCAGCCAGAACAGCGGCGGCAGCAGGAGTGCCAGCTCGAAGCCGAAGCCGCACATGGGCACGGTGACGATGTCGTCACAGGCCTCGAAAGGCGTCGCGTCGAGCGTCTCGCCTGTCACGCAGGCCTGGGTGTCGTCGATCGCGATGCCCGTCTCGCCGGAGACATAGTGGGAAACGAGGTCCGTGAACCCGTCGATGTCCACGTCCTCCAGGTGGCCGCCACCCTCATGGATGGGCGCCGCCCCGGCGGGCCCGAACGCGAGAGTGGTGACGTCCACGTCGAGCACGTCGAACGTGTCGGATCCCAGGATCGCGACGGGAACGACCGCAGGGCTCCCGGGCAGGACCGGGTTCGGATAGCCCCCGGGCTTGATGTCGATGTTCGCGCCGTCCGGCCGGGGCGGTCCGATCGCGTTCTCCACCATGAGGTTGTCCATGAAGGCGATTCGATTGCTTCCGTTCAGATCGACGAATCGAACGCGCGCGATCCCGCCCGCATCCTGCCACCCTCCAAACAACGGGCCCGCGCTCGTCGGATTGCTCAGGACGACCGACCCCAGCAGGACTTCGTCCGGGTCGTAGAAGTCTGCCCGGATGATCCAGCCGGGGAATCCGCCCGTCACGAAGGCTCCCGCCTTTTCGTAGGATGTCCCGAGGACGGCGTCGATGTAGCCGAAGCTCGTGTTGCTCGTGATGCACTCGTTCGCGACACAGAACGCGGCGAAGCTGAAGTAACGGAACATGCCGTCGTCGGTGGTGATCGAGTGGCCGTCGATCAGCAGCGGCGTGAAGTTCGGGAAGGACGGGAGTCCCAGGCCGTCGAAGGTGGTCGTCTGGGTTCCGCCTCCGAAGTCGCCGGGTTGGATCTGGGCCGCCTCGGATCGAGGCGAGACGATCCCGAGCAGAAGGAGGACGATCGTGAAAGCGAGTGCTCGACGCATCATTGATTCCCTTTCGGCGTTCCTGCGGAGTAGACAACGGTGCACTCAGGATCCGCTCGTACAGCTCGGCTTGTGCCGATGCTTCCCCAGGCGACGCAACTTTGGTGAAACCTAGAGGTCTTCGAGACGCGTCTACACCCCAACGAGGGTGGGAGAGACGCGCATTTTCGAACGAGCGAATGCCGTGACGGGAGAGAGTCGCAGACGGACTTTCAAAGCGGTGTACCGAGCGGCCACTCGGACGGATACCAACGGCTCTTCGGGTGTCCCCCTTACCCGTGGCGCGGGTGAACACCTCACGGAGCGGCGCCCGAGACGAAGCCAACATGCACGGCACTCGCCATCGCGATCGGCTGGGCTTCTCACCTGACCTGACCGGGCTCCGCAGCGGCGGGCGCGAGCGACCCCCCGAGTGGACACGAGCGCGTGGGCGACGACGTGTCCGATGCCGCCTCGCGCACCCCGGGGGGTGATGCCCGCGGGGAGGCCCGCCGGGCAACACGAGCGAGGGCTTTCGCTTCTTCGCTCCCTCAGCGCCCCCACGGGGAGGACCCGCAGGGGATGCGCAAGGTTCTCCGACACCTGACCGATTCTGATGTCCACTTCCCAAGAAGGACCGAACTGCGCGAAACTCCAACCATGGTGCGGGAGTCCCCATGAACCTCAAGCAGCTCGTCAAGACGACTTGGCGCCGCCGCTCCTGGCTCTTTGGCCGGGTCCGCCCGGGACAGCTCCTGAACCTCGCAAAGGCGGGTCGTGATTTTGCGCTCAAGCGCGAGACCACCACCGCGCTGCCCGCCGTCGTCAAGATCGACATCACGCCGAACTGCAACCTGAGCTGCACGATGTGTGTGCACGCCGACCCGAACGGCAGCGAGCGAATCGACAACCAGGTCTTCAAAGGCTCTCACCGGATGGGCGTCGATCGCTACCGCAGCATCATCGACCAGATCGCGGGAAAGACGCTCGCCGTCACGCTGTACACCTGGGGCGACCCGCTGACACACTCCGACCTCGAGGAGATGTGCCGGATCGCCGCAGACGCGAACCTCGAGAGTCACATCAGCACCAACTTCAGCTTCAAGCTGAGCGACGACCGAATCCGGCGGCTCGTCGAGAGCGGCCTCACCCACCTCACCGTCTGCGTGGACGGGCTCACCCAGGAGAACTACTCGAAGACCCGGGTCGGCGGGCGCATCGACTGGGTGCTCTCGAACCTCCGCCGCGTGCTCGCCGTTCGAAAAGAGCTCGGCCGGAAGTTTCCGGTGGTCGAGGTCCAGTTCATCAAGTACCAGCACAACGTCCACGAGGTCGAAGAGGCGCGCGAGCTGGTCGAGGGCTGGGGCACCGACGAGTTCTCCACGTTCTGGGGTGCGCTCCACAACCTCGCCGACATCATGCCGGACAAGTACCAGGTGCACGGCCCCAAGAAGAACGGAAAGCTCCCCCTCTGCTACTGGCCGCACTTCTCGACCGTCATCAAGTACAACGGCGACGTGATCCCGTGTTGTGAGCATCGCCAGGCCGCGCAGCATGTGGGCCCGGACAGCCGCCACGATCCCGAGGCCCGAATCCTCGGGAACATCTTCGAGAGTGGCCTCGAAGAAATCTGGAACTCGCAGCAGTACCAGGATGTGCGCCGCCTCGTCTCGAATCCCGAGCTGTCGGACCAGGAGCCGGAGCTCAAGAAGAACTTCTGCGACGGCTGCTTCGTCTGCTTCGACACGAGCATCGGCGAGACCTCTCGTCGCTGGGGAAGCGAGCTCGAGTTCGAAGAGATCTTCGACATGGACCAGCGCGGTCGCCCCGTCCGCAAGCTGCCCATCTTCACCGGCCTTCCGGAGTAGCGAGGGCGGGCCTCGGCCTTCGCCGTCCTAGAGCCAGTCGCGCGCCGCGCGGGCGACGTCGGCCAGGCCGGCCATGAAGAAGTGGTCGGCCTCGGCAATCAGCTGGAAGCGGGCCCGGGGCAGGGCCTCGGTGAGCGTGCGTAGCTCGCTCGCCGGGCTGAATTCGTCGTGGCCAGCGGCGATGACCAGCACGCTGCCCTTGTAGGCCACGAACAGGTCGCGGTCGAGGATCGGGAGTGGCGGGGCGAGGAGTAGCAGGCGACGGATGCGCGGTTCGCGGCTGGCGACACGCAGCGCGGTAACCGCGCCGAACGAGTAGCCCGCCGCCAGCAGCGGCCCGTCGACCGTCTCCGCCAGGTAGCGCGTCGCGGCGCAGTAGTCGGCATCCGCGTCGGCGGCCTCGCTGCTCGGCGCGCCGGCGCTGGCGCCGACGCCGCGCCAGTTGAAGCGCAGCGAGGCGATCCCGGTGGCGCAGCAGGCGTAGGCCAGCTCGTTGCAGGCCGGGTGATCCATGCTGCCGCCGTAGAGCGGGTGGGGCGGTGCCACCACCGCGCCGGCCCCGTCCTGGCCCTCGCCGGCCAGGAAGATCCCTTCGAGTGCGAGCTCGCCGCCGTCGAGGGCGACGGTCACGGCCTTCTCCAGCGGTCTGCGCGCCACGGCCCGCCTCCCTGCGGCTAAGCTCTCGAGATGCCGCCGCCCGACGAGATCAAACGTGCCTTCCACCTCTGCGTCAACACCGGAGGCCGCGAGTGAGCGAGGAGATCAAGCGCGGCTTTCACGTGCAGGTGGACAGCGAGGTGGCCGAGCTGCCCGACGGCCGCCGCGTCACGCTGGACGTGGTGCGTCATCCGGGAGCCGCGGCCGTCGTGCCCTTCCTCGACGACGACGAGGTGCTGCTGATCCGCCAGTACCGGCACGCCGCCGGTGGCACGATCTGGGAGGTGCCGGCGGGCAAGCTCGACGACGGCGAGGCGCCCGAGACCTGCGCGGCCCGCGAGCTGGAGGAGGAGGCAGGACGTCGGGCCGGCCGGCTCGAGAAGCTCGGCTGGATCTTCACCACGCCGGGCTTCACCGACGAGGTGATCCACCTCTTCGCGGGCTTCGACCTGACCGCCGTGCCGACCCGCCACGAGGACGACGAGCTGATCGAGATCGTGCCCATGCCGCTGGCACGAGCGCTCGAGCTAGTGTGGGCCGGCGAGATCCCCGATGCCAAGAGCGCCCTGGCCCTGATCCACGCGGCGCGGCGAGCGGGCAGGCTGGCGTGACCGCGGCATGAGCCTCGGGATCTACTTCGGCTGGCACAGCCTCGCCTGGGAGGAGCTGCGCGAGCTGGTGCAGCGGGCCGAGGAGCTCGGCTACGCGGCGGCCTTCGCCGACGGCGACATCTCCATGCTGGAGCGCCGCGCCGACGACGATTGCCTGGACGGCTGGACGGTGACGCTGGCGTTGCTGGCCGCCACCCGGCAGATCGAGATCGGCTCGCTGCGGCTCGTGCACCACTGGAACGCGGCCAAGCTGGCCCAGGCCGCCGCCACCGCCGAGCGGCTCTTCCCGGGCCGGCTGCGCTTCCAGATCTCGATCGGCGACTGGGCCATCGACGCGCGCTTCGGCCTGCCGAAGCTCGACACGAAGGACCGGGTGGCGTGGCTGGACGAGACGCTGGAGGCGGCCCGGGCGCTCTGGCAGGGCCAGGTCGTGACGCGCCACGGGCGCTTCGTGAAGCTCTCCGAGGCTCGGGTCCGGCCGGCGCCGCCGGCAGGACGTCCGCCGGTCACGGTGATGGCCCGGCGCCCCCGGATGCTGGAGCTGGTCGCCGCCCACGCCGACGTCTGGGACGTGAACCTGCCGCCGATGCCCGAGCTGGTAGCGCCGGCGGCGGAACGGCTGGCGGCGGCCTGCCGCACCCGCGGCCGCGACCCGGCCGGGATCGGGCGATCGATGCTGCTCTTCTGCCGCCTGGATCGCCAGGCAGGGGCAGCCCGGGACGAATACCGGGAGCTAAATCCCTGGTTTCGCTCGATTCCGGAGGCCGGCACCGGCGCCAGCGTGATCGTGGGAGACGCGCGGAGCTGCCGCGAGCAGATCGAGGAAGCCCGAGCGCGACTCGGCCTCACCCTGCCGGTGGTCGACGCGTCGGGGCTCTCCGCCCCACGCGCCCGGGAGCTGCTCGAGGGCCTCGCCCCCGAGCATCCCGGTTGACGCAACGCCCCGAAGTTCTTAGGCTTTCAGGGCTACGGGGGACCTCCGCGCGCCCAGGCCCTCTGGCCGAATGAATCCCAGTGGGTCGTACCGCCGCTGCGGACGACAGGCACCGTACAGGATGGTGAGCTGCGCGGACGCGAGAGCCCGTTCCGGGCTTCGCAGCGGAGGTGAAACGAGATCGTGTACGGACGTGGGCCCCGTCAGCCGGGCATGAGCTTCGGTCCGCCGGTCATGCCGCCGGTGGTCAAGCAGCTGTTGATCATCAACGCCGTCGCGTACGTCGCACAACAACTGCTCGCGCGCAGCGACTTCACCGTCCTCTTCGCCGTGACGCCGGCGCTGGTCTGGCAGGGCGGCTACCTCTGGCAGCCCTTCACCTACATGTGGTTGCACGGCTCGCTGATCCATGTCGGCATGAACTGCTTCGTGCTCTGGATGTTTGGCTCGCAGATGGCAATGGCCTGGGGCTCGAAGCGCTTCCTGCGCTTCTACCTGATCTGCGGCGTCGGCGCGGGCTTCATCATCTCGCTGTGGCCCTACCTCGCGGTGATCCTCGGCATTGCGCCCCAGGAAACGCGCATCATTCCGACGCTCGGCGCGGCGGGCGCGGTCTACGGCGTCATGCTGGCGTACTCGCTCACGTGGCCCGACCGCACGATCATGCTGATCTTTCCGCCCGTCGCCTTCCGGGCGATCTGGCTGATCCCGATCCTCTTCGTCTTCACGATGATGGGCGGCGGCAACAACATCAGCCACATCGGTCACCTCGGCGGCGTACTGGTCGCCTGGCTCTATCTCCGGCGCGACGGGACGACGGGCCGCTCGCTCAACTGGGGCTCGATCAAGCACCGCTGGCGGCGCTACCGGATGCGCCAAAAGCTGCGAGCGGTGCAGACGGAAGACCTCGAAGCGCGGCGCCGCGAGCGCCGCGACCGCAACGACAGGACGTTGCACTGAGCCATGTCGGATGCCTCTCCCCCGGAGTTCGTGTTGACCGAGGCGCTCGATCGCGAGATCGCCGCCGCGGCCGGCACGGTGGCAAAGGCCCGGCACGTGGTGGCGCTCACCGGCGCGGGGCTCTCGGTGGAGAGCGGCATCCCCCCCTTCCGCGGACCCGGCGGACTCTGGACGAAGTACGGCGAGCCGCCGATGGACGGTTACCAGCGCTTCCTGCGCGACCCGGCCGGCGCCTGGCGCGAACGCCTGAACCCGTCGGCGCCCTGGGCGAAGGCCCTGGGCGAGACGCTGGCCGCGGCCAAGCCCAACCCGGGACACCTCGCGCTGGCGGAGCTCGAGCGCCGGGGCCACTGCGCCGCGCTCATCACCCAGAACATCGACGGCCTGCACGGCCAGGCGGGCACGAAGGCGCTGCTGGAGATTCACGGCAACCACCACTTGCTGCGCTGCACGGACTGCATGACGCGCTTCGAGCCGTCGCAGGTCCCCGTCGACCCCGACCAGCTTCCGCCGCGCTGTCCCGAGTGCGACGGGGTCGTGAAGGGAGACACGGTCCACTTCGGCGAGCCGATTCCGCCGGACGTGCTGCGACGCTGCTACGACGAGGTGACGCGCTGCGACTGCATGCTGGTCGTCGGCACCTCGGCCACGGTCTATCCCGCAGCCGACTTCCCGGCGGAGGTAGCGCGCCGCGACGGCGCGGTGATCGAGGTGAACCCGGACCCCACCGAGCTCACCCCGCTCGCGACCTCCGAGCTGCGCGGCCCCGGCGGGGCAGTGCTGGAGCGTCTGCTCCACCACGTCCTGCTCGCCGGCGAAGGGGGGCGCGCATGAAGCTCCGGCGCGACGAGCAGGAGGGGCGCCACGGCGAGAGCGGATTCGGCGGCTTCCTTCGCAGCCTGCTGGCCGGCGTTCCCTGGAGCGAGCGCGCCGAGAGCGAGGAGACCCTGACGCTGCGGAGCCCCGCTTCCGGGCTCCTCCGGGTGAACAACGCCAACGGACGCACCCGGGTAGTGGGCGAGGACCGCGACGACATCGTGGTGTGTGCCGTGAAGGTGGCACGGGCCGAGAGCAGCGACGCGGCCGACGAGCTGCTGGAATCGATCCGACTGATCCACGGCAACGGCCACGCGCTCGACTTCGAAGTGGACATTCCGCGCAAGTGGAACCGGCGGGGCCACGTGAACCTGGAGCTGCGCGTGCCGCGGGGCACCTCGGTGGAGGTCTTCGCGTCGAACGGGCGCATCGGCATCGAGAGCCTGCGCGCCACCGTGCGGGCGCGCTCGAGTAACGGCTCGGTCGACATCTCCGACGTGGTGGGCGACATCGAAATCACCACCTCCAACGCCAAGGTCTGCTGCTGCGGGACGAAGGGCCGGCTGGTCGCGCGCTCGAGCAACGGCAAGATCGAGCTCGAAGAACATTGCGGCTCGATCGACGCCTCGACCTCCAATGGCCTGATCCGTGCCTCGATGGAGGCAATGGGCGAGGAGGGCGTCCAGCTCGCCACGAGCAACGGACGCATCGTGCTCGACCTGCCCGAGAAGGTGGACGCCGAGGTCGACATCCGGGTCGACAACGGCGTGATCCGAAACGACCGCCCGCTCTGCAAGGCGACCCGCGAGCGCAGCGGTCAGCTGCGCGGCCGCCTGGGTCAGGGCGGTGCGCCCATCAAGCTCCGGACTTCGAACGGCTCGATCAACCTGCGTTAGCGAAGCGCGCTACGGGGTCAGCCTGCGGTCGCGACGCGATCCGCCACCTCGGCGACCCGCTGCCGGACCGCCTGGTAGAGCACACTGTGCCCGGCGAGCCAGTCCCGTACGCCCAGTGCATCCGCGCGGACCGGCGCCACCATGGGCAGTGCCGACTTCGCGGCCGAGGCCCGCAGGCTGGCCTCGATGATCAATGCGCAGAACACCAGCGAGAGGCCGGCCAGCACCAGGGCGGCCATGGCCGCCCGCCAGCCCGCAACCGAGCCGTTCAACCGTCCGTCGATATGGAGGTTTTGCTCCATGTCCCCTTGATCGGCCGGACGCCGGTGCGGCTGGAGCCCCGAATCGGGATCTCCTCGATGGGCGCGCTTCTGCAGCGAGCGGGCCGGAGGGGTCCCCGGAAGGCGCCGCCCGGGCGGGCGCCTACTCGCCGACGCGCCGGCGGATCTCGATCCCGTCGTGCTGGAAGACCACGCCCGAGGGCTCGATGGTGGAGACCACCAGGGGGCCGACGGCGTCGCCCTCCTGGATCTCCTCGACGCCGCCGTCCACCTTGATCAGGGCCGTGCGGCGCTCCGCCGAGGGATGCCAGAAGGTCTTCTCGACACTCACGCCGGGTACGGCCGCGCGCGTCAGGGTCGTCGCGCCGGACGGCGCGGGCGA
>PVMS01114392.1_pt1 | contig 10528 bp, 8 predicted proteins | sample 1853461 | NCBI WGS metagenome assembly PVMS01 (sample SAMN08582032, study PRJNA380276) | Marine sediment metagenome, whole genome shotgun sequencing project. | isolation source: ocean sediment barecode stripped | collected 2017
ACCAAGACGTAGCCACCCTGTCCAACACTACCCTGGGTCTGCGTTTTACCGGGTCTTTGGGTAAGCAAGGCCCAGCAATCAAATACGGCCTCGAATACGCCAGCCAGGACGAAAATGCCGATAATCACGTCGCTTATAGTGCTGATTACTGGCGTGCATACCTATCTGCCGGATTCAACTGGGCGACTGTTTACGCCGGTTATGAATCATTGGGTGGAAGCAGCACCGACTCCGGCCAGGCATTTCGTACCCCACTGGCGACTTTGCATGCCTTTAATGGTTGGGCCGACAAGTTCCTGACTACACCTGATGCTGGATTGAACGATGTCTTTTTCGGCGCCAAGGGCAGCCTGGGCAAATGGAAATGGAATGCCTTGTATCACGACTTTTCCGCCCAGTCCGGATCGGCCGATTACGGCAGCGAAATCGATGCCTCCATAGCACGAAAGTTTAAAGAACATTACGGCATATTATTTAAAGCAGCCCGTTTTGAAACCGATAGCCTGGCATATGGTGATACCACCAAAATCTGGATTCAATTGACTGCTGATTTCTGACGCGCTTTGTGCCGCTAGAATTTACCCGCGTTAACCCAAAAATGAGCGGCGATGCTGGCGGCACATCCAATCGCAATGGCCCAGGTCCATTTCAGATGAGCAAAAAAGGTGTAAATGCCACGCGCCTGGCCCATGACAGCAACACCAGCGGCTGAGCCAATCGACAACATCGAGCCACCCACACCAGCTGTGAGCGTTACCAGTAACCACTGGCCATGACCCATATCAGGGTTCATGGCGAGTACCGCGAACATAACCGGAATGTTATCGACCAGGGCTGATGCGATACCCACCAGCACGTTTGATGTGGTTGCACCCAGGCCTGTGTACATCAAGTCGGATCCAACTGCCAAATAACCGAAGGCCCCCAAACCACCGACACACAGGATGACACCGTAGAAAAACATCAGGGTATCCCACTCGGCTTTTTGCAAACTTGCGTAAATATCATAAGGACCCGGAGACGGGTTTTCTCCGGCTGTATGGATCGCCTCACTTCCCAAAGCGGAATCTTCCCGCGGGCCATTTGGAACCGGCTCGTGTTTACGGCGCTTGAGATAATAACCAAACAGCTTAAGAAAACCCAAGCCGGTCATCATGCCGATCACCGGTGGCAAATGCAGAAAATTGTGCATGGAAACCGCCATCCCTATGGTCAGGATAAACAGCACAACGACCATCACCGCACCGTGTTTCAGATGCGCTTCCTCATGCATAGGGTCCGGTTTACCGGATGGCAGTGCAAAAGACAGAATTGAGGCCGTGACCAGCCAGTTCACAATTGAAGGGATCAACAAGGCAAAGAACCCGGCAAATTGAATATGACCTTTTTGCCAGACCATCAAAGTGGTGATATCGCCAAACGGGCTAAATGCACCACCTGCATTGGCAGCCACCACAATGTTGATACAAGCAAGGGCCACAAAGCGGTGATTGCTGCCGCCAACAGCAATCGCCACGGTAGCCATCAGCAAGGCGGTTGCCAGATTGTCGGCAACCGGTGACATCAAAAATGCAATTCCACCGGTGATCCAGAAGACCTGACGCAATGTAAAGCCCTGGTTCACCAGCCAGGCTCGTAACACTTCAAATATCCCTCGCTCCTCCATGGTGTTTATGAATGTCATGGCGGCTAGCAGGAACAGGAATAGTTCAGCAAATTCGAGAAGATTATGACGCACCAGCTCTTCCGCTGTATGGGTATCGCCCGCTGCTGAATAGGCCAGGGCGACCAATATCCAGATAAAGCCGGCAGCAACGATCACTGGCTTGGATTTTCGCAGATGTATGTTTTCTTCGAGTATGACCAGCGCGTAGGCGCCGATAAAAATTGCGATGGCCAGATAGCCTGCCCAGTGTGTAGTCAGATCCATAGTATTTTTTTCATTTACAGGTGCCGGTTATTATTTAACTGCATGCGAAATCATCGGGGCCGGTCGGTCGACAACGATCCGGCCAGCCATGCTTTCGCCAAAAGTCCGGATAACCCAGTTCTTCTACCCAGTCCTTGAAACGCCGGTCCCGTCGTACGGCCACACTCCAATTATTCCAGATCTGTGAGTTTATCTGTATGCGGGTTATGTCTTTATGTGGATGCAGGTTTAAATCAAATACCCGGGGTGAGCCGAGGATTAACAATGATTCAAAACTGACACAGTCTGCCAAGTCTCCCTTTGCAACTGCAGAAACAAATTTTTGGGCTACTTCATCGACCAACGCAGGGTCTTCCAGTGCATCAATCAGAAAATCGGCATAAACCTCTGGTAACACACCCGAGCGCATCCGGGTGTCACGGAGTAATTCCCGTGCTTCGGAATAGTTCGCTTTGTTAATTGCTGTAAGTCCCAGAACATACTGTCGATAGGAAAAATGCTGGAGTTCCCGCAAAATATCAGCTGCTTCACCGGGGCGGCCAGAAAAATTCAATGCAGCTGCCAAGGACCAGGCTATGTGTTCATTGAAAGGATCCAAACGATATACTGCTTTTAGTGGTCCTATCAGTTCGTCAAAATAGCCGAGCCGGATATGTAACATGGCTTCCCAATGTGCAATATTCGAATCATTGCTGCCAATAGTCCGAATTCTCTCAAACAGTACAGCTGCCTGCTCTATGTTACCGCGCAGTGAATGAACTGATGCAAGCGTACCCAGCGCGTCGGTCAATTCCGGATCGAATTCAAGTGCAAAGTTGGCGCTGGTTTCGGCCAACTCAAAGTAAGTTTCCTGATCAAGTGAATCATCATAGGAAGTAAGTAACCAGTATACGGACGCGATACTGGCGTGCCCTTTGGCAAACTCCGGATCTTGTGCAATAGCTTTCTGGAAATATTCGAGCGCCTGAAGCAGACCTGCTGACCTCAGGTGTATACGGTCATTAAATAGTTCACGTCCCTTCAGATAATAGGAAAACGCTTCAATGTCACCAGTGGTGGCATCTCTCGAGTCCGGCTGACCACTTTCTTCCAAAGTTAACATCAATGACTGTGCAATATTGAATGCAATGTCATCCTGGACTTCAAATACTTCGTCAAAGGTACGGTCATAATTTTTTGACCACATGTGATACCCGGTTTTTGTATCAATCAACTGGGCAGTGACACGTATCCGATTATCGGAGTGCCTGATGCTGCCTTCCAGTATTGTGCCTACTTTAAGATCCTGGGCTATTTCCATCGCGTTCAGGGAGGTTTCATGAAACGCGAACGAGGATGTCCGCGCGGCCACTTCAAGACCGTCCATGCTCGCCAGCAAATTTATGACTTCTTCAGAAATGCCATCGCCAAGGTATTGATGGACCTTGCCATCGCTTAAATCAACAAACGGCAAAACAGCTACCGTCCTTTGAGGGTAAACCACGGGACCAGCCTGGTTGTCCTGTGCCGTTTCATCTGTAAATCCGGGCCGTGCAGATTCCAGGGTCGCATCCCGAAGACCCTGGTACAAAGCCAGTATGGCAACAAGACCAAGTAACCAGTATGAAATTGTACGAACCGCACTGGAACTGCGCTGATACAAACTTTCGGGACCTTGCTCATTTTCAACGTGATGTTCTGGACTGGCATCAATACGCTCGACCTTTGCAAGCAGGCGGTAACCGCTTCCGCGAATTACACCGATATAGACATAGGGGTCGTCGCCCTTGTCTTCGCAAAGCGCTTTGCGAAGCAGAAGCACGCGCTTGTTGACCGTACCCCGGTCGACAACGAGCCCTGCCCAGACTTCCTCTTCCAATTGTGCCGCAGACACAACATTTGGTGCATGTCGCGCCAGCGCCAGCAACAGTTTGAAAGAGAGCCTCGGAACCGGTACGACAGTTCCATTTCGGGAAACTTCCTGTGTACCTGCATCCAGTAACAGGTCTCCGATGCGATAGCATTCAAAGCCCACTGAAACTTATTCCTATATGTTTAAGTCATTTGATCCACTGACACAATCCTAACCCATCTGCAAACGTTCCGTAAATCTTCCGTTAAAGTTCCGGCAGTTAATTTTCATATTGACCGGTCATAACTTATATTGACGCTGTGCACTTGGGGCTGATCTGACAGTCCTTTCCGGTGCCCGGTTAAAAACTGGTGATTGCGGGGTTTGAACCCGTTGTAACCAGATTCGAACCAAGTGGTTTGTCCTCCGAAAACTACCACTGGTTCTTTTTTGGGTAGGGACTACTCTGCAAGACCGGGTTACAGGTAAAGGATTTACTCAGTGGTTGGAAAGCAATTATTAACCAACCGTGAAAGCCAGGCACAGATAAAACAATAAGAAAAGCTGGGATAACTGTGGGAAAAGGCAGTTATCCCAATTTTGATTTTCACCCCCGACTCCCAATCTCCGGTTTGATTTCTTCCCCCCCCATAGAACTGGTTCATTTGGGAGTCGGGGTTTTAATAAACGCCGGACTTTCTGAGTAATTCCCTCGAATATGTCTGAATGATTCAGAGTCTCCTTAGCACCCGTGTGCTTATCAGTTTATAATCCCTGCTTCAGAAACCGGCCTGTTCGCCCCATTAAAAATTTCCAATCGTGAATCAAAATAAATCAAAAGCATCGATAGTATTTGTGACCATGTTGCTATTGAGTGCCTGCTCAACCGTAATGCAATCGGCCACCAATGGTATGGCCGCAAATCTCAGTGTAGCCATCCTGAACCAGGACGACCCTGAAACTGTGCGTGATGGTGCACCTGCCTATCTGCTAATGCTCGACAGTTTTATTGCCGGATCGCCAGATGATGCGTCAATGCTGGGTGCAGCGGCAGAATTGTATGCTGCATACGGGGTGGTCTTTGTTGAAGACGACAAACGCGCTGAACGGCTTACCTCGCGAGCGCTCGCATACGGTCAACAGGCATTGTGTGCAAGCAATCGATCAGCCTGCGGTATTGAGGAACTCAGTTTCAAAGAGTTTGAGCTTGTACTGGATAAACTCAATAAAAAGGATGCCGCCAGCCTGTTTACATTCGGGCTCGCCTCAATCGCGTATATCAAGGTTCACAGCAGTGATTGGGGCGCCATGGCCCAGTTACCGAGGGTCGAATCGGCATTCAACCGGGTACAGGCTTTAGACCCGCAATATAACGTGGTGCAGGTTGAACATTTCCTCGCCGTATTAAACACCATCCGGCCACCGGCCCTCGGTGGTAAATTCGATGCTGGAAAAGCACATTATGAACGGGCTTTGGCCTTATCCGGGGGTAAAGATCTGTCCATTTACGTGGATTACGCCCGCTATTACGCACGAACACTTTATGACCGGGAACTTCATGACAAATTATTGAACCAAGTCATGTCGGCACAGGCAGTGCAGGATGGATACACATTGTTTAACACTTTGGCACAACGCGAGGCACAGGAATTACTGGATGCTGCTGATGAGTATTTTTAAGGAAAAGAAACTACATGAACACCCGCTCGATTAAAGCATTATTAACCCAGCCTGGTACCGGCCTTTTCATGGTCATCCTGGTATTGCTGGCTGCCAGCACAGTTGCCAGTGCACAAACGATCAAACTGGCAACCCTTGCACCCGAAGGCTCAGGCTGGATGAATGAAATGCGAGCCGGGGCCAGGGAAATCAGCGAGCGCACCGAAGGACGGGTTAAATTCAAGTTCTATGGCGGTGGTGTGCAGGGCAATGACAAGCAGGTTTTGCGCAAAATGCGTATCGGCCAATTACATGGTGGTGCTTTCACTTCAGTTGCCCTTGGAGAGTTCCAGAAAGATGCCGTTTTGTACGGTATGCCCATGCTCTTCGACAACCTCGACGAGGTGCGCTTTGCCAGGGATCGAATGGACGGTAAACTTCGCGAATTACTGGAGCAGGCTGGATTTGTAAATTTCGGATTTGCCAGCGGCGGGTTTGCTCACATCATGTCAAACAAGCCCATAGCAGCCCTCGCAGACATGCAGGGTTTGAAAGTCTGGGTACCGGATGGCGACAGGATCTCATATGGTGCCGCCAAGGCTCTTGGGATTTCGCCGGTAACGATGCCGTTGACCGACGTATTGACCGGTCTGCAAACAGAATTGATTGACACCATCATGGGCCCACCCGCAGGCACCATCATTTTGCAATGGAATACCAGTGTGAGTTACATCACCGATCTGCCGCTGTCGTATATATTTGCGATGCTGGTGGTGGAGAAGAAGTATTTCGACCGTATTAAGGCCGATGATCAGCTCATCGTTCGTGAAGTCATGGAACGGGTCTACCAGAGGTTTGAAAAGCAGGGTAACGAAGACAATGAAATAGTCTACCAGGCGCTGCTAAAAGACGGCATGAAATCAGTAACACCCGACCCGAAACAGGTGGCTGCATGGCATCTCGCTATCCGGGAATCCAACCACAGCCTGGCAGCTGATGGTGTAATAGATCCAAAGTTGTTAAATGAATTAGAGTGTTACGTTGCAGCTTACCGTGCCAATGATCAGGACAAAGATTGTCGCCAGTGAGTAGGGCCACTGCAATTTTAAGTCGACTCGAGAAGGCCGCAACTCACGCAGAGGATGCCCTGCTCCTGATCATCCTGATCGGTATGATCCTGCTGGCCGGCACCCAGATATTCCTTAGAAATATTTTTGATTACAGTCTTTTTTGGGGCGATGAAATGCTGCGTCTAATGGTTTTGTGGATAACCATCGCCGGCGGTCTCGCTGCCAGCCGTATGGACAAGCACATCAGTATCGATGTGTTGGACCGGTTTTTACCGGCAAGGGCGCAACTGCTTACCAAAGTCATTATTGATATTTTTACGGCATCTGTTTGTGGTCTGTTCGCCTGGCACAGTGCCCGCTTTGTCATGGGTTCCTATGAATTCGGTGACACGCTGATGAAAAACACACCCGCCTGGATGTTGCAGATTATTCTTCCGATCGGCTTTGCCCTGATGACGTATCGGCACCTGGTACAGGCAATAAAACGCCCCTTCGGCCTGGCAGCCAACTCAAACCAGGACTCAAGCCAGGGTGGTGATGGCCAATGATGATACTCGGGCCCATCCTGGTATTGCTGGTCTTATTGGGAGCACCCCTTTTCGCCATTATCGCGGCAGCTGCGTTCTGGAATTTTTACCAGGTTGACATTGATCTCCAGGCCATAGCGATCGAGTTTTACGGAATCGCGGAAATGCCGATATTGCTGGCCATACCGCTTTTTACATTTGCCGGTTACCTGATAAGTGAAAGTAACGCACCCACGCGACTGGTTCGTTTAACCAGTGCCCTGCTCGGCTGGATGCCCGCCGGCCTGGCGATTGTTTCCCTGGTTGCCTGTGCGTTTTTTACGGCGTTTACCGGGGCCTCTGGCGTTACCATCATTGCCTTGGGTGCGATATTGTTCCCGGCAATGAAGCAAGCCGGGTATCCGGAAAAATTCAATCTCGGACTGGTTACTTCAGCTGGCAGCCTGGGGCTATTATTTGCACCCTCTCTGCCCTTGATTCTATACGGCGTCATTGCTGAAGTTCCCATTGAAAGCCTGTTCCTGGCCGGCTTGCTACCCGGTTTCCTCATGCTGCTGATTCTGTCGGGATACAGCATCTGGAAAAATCGTGCAATCAGAACACCACTGGGAGATTTTTCATGGTTGGAGGTCCGCTCTGCATTTCGTGAGTCAATGTGGGAGATTCCGCTTCCTATCGTTGTGCTGGGCGGAATTTATAGTGGTTATTTTGCAATCTCCGAAGCTGCAGCAGTGACCGCCTTGTATGTGCTAATCGTTGATGTGGTTATACTCAAGGAAGTGTCGCTGCGCAAACTGCCGTCAATCGTCAGGGAGTCAATGGTCCTTGTCGGTGGCATCATGATGATACTCGGCATGTCGCGGGCTTCCACAAATTTCATGATTGATACCGGTGTACCACAACAGTTATTGCAGTGGATCAGTGGCTTCGTGACCGGTGAAACTGCATTCATGGTGATGCTGCTCATTTTTCTGCTTTTGCTTGGTGCGATCCTGGATATATTTTCCGCGATCGTGCTGATCGTGCCGTTGATCCTGCCTGTCGCTATCCAGTTTGGTGTACACCCGGTTCATCTTGGCATTGTTTTTCTTGCTACTATGCAAATCGGTTACATCACCCCACCCATTGGCTTAAATCTGTTTATCGCCGGCTATCGATTCAACCGGCCAATCGTGAATATTTACCTATCCACCCTGCCGTTTTTCGTATTTTTAATGATTGCCGTGGTACTGATCGCTTTTTGGCCGGCCCTGTCGCTGGTATTGCTATAACACTGAATTTTAGGGCTGAATTATGGAGCTGAATCGGGTTCGACCGCAGCCGTGATCGCTGCCCAGTCCTCGTAACAGGCATCCAAAACCTGGAAATCCTCGTGATCATCCACATCAAGACTCAGACCACCAAAAGGCGTTATCACAATCCTGACCGGCCCGCCCAGCGCGTCACTGATGCTCTTTTCAACCCGTTCCCGGGTATTGCCCTTCTTTAACTTTTGATACCAGCGACCCTTGCCCTTGGATAACATCAGGGTGAGCTGTACACGCATTGACATCCTTGCCGCGTGCCAACCACCGGGGCTTTTAAAGAATGTTATTGTCAATGCCACCACGTTGCGCCAGTCCTTGGCCTTGCGATAGGAAAAACCGGTCTGAAGAAACTCCTGGTGGGCAAGCTGTCGGGGCCGGCCTACATAAATATTAGCCAGGCGCAGACGGCCAAGTTCCATTTCTACAAATGGCCGCTTGATTCCCTGTTTTCCTGCAGTTGGATGAAACGGTGTAACACCCGGTTCATCAACCACACCAGCCAGCAGCGCATATGGCTTTTCAGTTGAATTGTCGACACGTGCACAACGGGCAACAAAATCATCCACCGAGCGAGCCGTCACCAATGGCAGATCGCAGGAAATAATCAGCAGGGGTCGCTCATCAACCGACATCAATGGGTCATCCCGGTGAGAATCTTCAGATGCCTCGATACCTGCCCAGCAATTGGTCAGCATTTTTCCTCGCTGGGCAATAACATGAACACTTGAAGGAAAACTGGCAAACTCCCGGGACAGTTCATCAGCGGGTCCGACAACAAAAATTTTATCAATACTATCCGCTTCCAGCAGTGCATTGATCACATACCGAATCAGCACCTGTCCACCGACTTCCAGGAACGCCTTATTACGACCGGCAATCAGCCGTTTTGGGTTTTGATGAGTGCCCGCCAAAACAACCGCATCCAGTGGGAACGGGTAAGCGTCAGGACGTCGAGCAGAACTGCCCGTGTCTTGTGCTTCAATACCTCGATTTTGTTCTGTTTCATTATGCATGGCTGTCTGTGATTTTATAGATTCCCGGGTCAACTTGGAACACTATTTCAAAGGATCATTTTCTGATTCGTCAAAACTGCTGTACTCTATGCGCGCGTGCTTGGCATTATCGCCGCTACGCTAATCACAACAAGCTCTAAGTGGGAGGATACAAACGTGGAACTTGCCTTATTTAGTGAAAATTCATTGGCCTTTCTGATGCGCTGGGTTCATTTGCTCGCCGGTGTCACCTGGATTGGACTCTTATATTATTTTAATTTTATCCAGGGTGAATACTTCAAGTCTGCAGATGGCGCCGCCAAATCAAATGTCATTCAATTAATGGTGCCGCGTGCATTGTGGTGGTTCCGCTGGGGTGCGATGTTTACATTCCTGAGCGGTATCTATTTGATTTATATAAAACATCTCAGCGGCATGGGTATCATGATCGGTGCAACCCTCGGTATAATAATGTTTCTGAACGTATGGCTGATTATCTGGCCAAATCAGAAAATCGTCATTGCTTCTGCCAAACAGGTTGCGGGTGGCGGTGAAGCACTACCAGGTGCGGCAACTGCACTTGGTAAGGCGGGTCTTGCATCACGTACCAATACCCTGTTTTCAATTCCGATGTTGTTCTTCATGGCCTCTTCAGTGCATTTGGGACAATTACAGTCATCGATTCATTCGACCAGTGCGGCCTCTCTGACAATCGTCTACGGTTTGATTATCGTGCTGACACTCAACGGCGTGGTTGGCAAAACCGGCCCATTCACTTCGGTAAAAGGTGTAATCAGCAGCGGATTTTTACTGACGGCAATTTTGTATCTACTGGTTGAAATGATTTAGAAACATTATTTTTAGTAATGAAATGAAAAAACCCGGGAATTTTCTCCGGGTTTTTTCTTGTTTGTAGAATTTTCTGAGACAATTTAAAACAAAAATATTCGCTTCATCGCAAAGTAATTTACCCCCCTAAATCCATGTTCTTTTTCTATTCATGGACTTGTAAATTTTTACTCATGTTTCCGTTTAGAAAAACATCCTAAATAGCTATTTTTAGGCTTTGACAATAATAGCCTTTCAGAGTAACTTAAATCCCCCGTTAGACAGAAACCCACCGACCGCAAGGTTGGTATCGCAGGAAGAACGGAGAAGGTCGTAAGACCGGAAGCGAGCGGAGAAGGTCGTAAGACCGGAAGCGAGTGAAGA
>PVMS01098609.1_pt1 | contig 10526 bp, 7 predicted proteins | sample 1853461 | NCBI WGS metagenome assembly PVMS01 (sample SAMN08582032, study PRJNA380276) | Marine sediment metagenome, whole genome shotgun sequencing project. | isolation source: ocean sediment barecode stripped | collected 2017
ACCAGGCCGTCGATGTCGCCTGGCAGACCGATGAAAATACCAAAATCGGTAATTGACTTGATTGTACCGCTAACGGTGTCATTCTTTTTAAAGCTTGCAGAAAACTCTACCCAAGGATTTGACTGGCACTGCTTGACGCCGAGCGAGATACGACGACGCTCTTCGTCGATTTCCAGCACCATGACTTCAATTTCATCGCCCACCTGCACTACCTTGGACGGATTGACGTTCTTGTTGGTCCAGTCCATCTCGGAAACGTGCACCAAGCCTTCCACACCTTCTTCGATTTCGACGAAGCAGCCATAGTCAGCAATATTGGTCACCTTGCCGAATAAACGCGTGGATGTCGGATAACGGCGAGCAATGGCCTTCCACGGATCCGAGCCCAACTGCTTGATTCCCAGCGATACGCGTGATTTCTCACGGTCAAATCGCAGCACCTTGACATCAATTTCATCACCAACGTTTACAACTTCAGAGGGATGCTTGACGCGTTTCCAGGCCATGTCGGTAATGTGCAGCAGCCCATCAATACCGCCCAGATCAACAAACGCACCGTAATCAGTAAGGTTTTTGACCACACCCTTAACGGTGATTCCTTCCTGCAAGCTCTTCAGCAGTTCATCCCGCTCGGCGCTGTACTCTTGTTCGACTACCGCACGACGCGACACTACGACGTTATTACGCTTTTGATCCAGCTTGATAACCTTGAACTCAAGCGGCTTGCCTTCAAGATAGGACGGATCACGTACGGGTCGCACGTCAACCAGCGAACCAGGCAGGAACGCACGTACAAAATCTATTTCGACAGTGAACCCGCCTTTGACGCGACCATTAATGATGCCGGTAATAACTTCTGATTTCTCGAATGCCTCTTCGAGTAATCCCCAAGTACGGGCACGTTTTGCACGCTCGCGAGATAATCGGGTTTCGCCCGAGCCATCTTCCACGGCATCCAGTGCGACTTCGACTTCGTCACCTACCTTAACTTCCAACTCACCGTTTTCATCACGAAACTGGCTGGCTGGAATCACTGCCTCTGACTTGAGGCCGGCGCTGACGATAACAACTTCGGCGGAAACTTCTATTACGGTAGCGGTAAGAATGGTTCCGGATTTAATTTGACTGCTGGCAAGACTTTGCTCAAACAGTTCTGCAAAACTTTCTGTCATTGATTAAAACCACCTTGCGGTGGGCCTGTGAAATTCCAACTGCAAACACAGCCGGATGTTGAAAAAACCGGTTAGCACCACTGCCAGCCGGACCCGTCTAATTTCTGCTTACCTATTAAAGTGAGTAGACTTCTCTTGCCCAGGAAACCGCCAAATCAACGACTTCCTGAACATCAAGATCCGTGGAATCCAGCGTGCGAGCACCTTCTGCAACTCGCAATGGCGCGACGGATCGTTCTGAATCCCGCCGGTCACGCTCTTCCATATCCCTTGAAAGGGCGGGCAGACTAACATCCATTCCCTTGTCTTTCAACTGCTTATAACGCCTGCGGGCACGTTCCTCGACGCTGGCGGTCAGGAAAATTTTTAAGCCGGCCGAGGGAAAAACAACCGATCCCATATCCCGACCATCGGCCACCAGGCCCGGTAGCTGTGCGAAGCCCCGCTGGCGTTCGATCAGGGCATCACGCACTGCGGCATCAGCGGCCACAACCGAGGCGGCGCGCCCGCCTTCCTCACTCCGGATCGAAGCACTGACATCATTGTCGTCGAGCACGACTCGCACACCGTCGTCGCTTTCCTCGAAACGCACATTGAGGGATCGCGCAATACGGGCGACCGCCTCACTGTCTTCGAGAGCTACGCCTGCCTGGCTGGCCGCGTAAGCGGTAATCCGGTAGAGCGAACCGCTGTCCAGCAAATGCCAGCCCAACTGCTGAGCCACCCATCGGCTAATCGTTCCCTTGCCTGCACCACCGGGACCGTCAATAGCAATAACCGGCACAGTCATGCGTTAGCAACCTGCAGACCGAGTGACTGCATCAACGGAATGAAGTCGGGAAACGAAGTCGCAACGTTTGCGGTGTTCAGAATAGTTATTGGCTCCGCCGCACACATAGCCGCTACACACAATGCCATCGCGATCCGATGATCACCCGCGCAATCGACGGTACCGCCACGCAGCTGCCCACCGCGGATGCGGGCACCGTCCGGGAACTCTTCCGCCTCGATGCCGAGCGCCTTGAGACTTGCAACCATGATGGTAATGCGATCACTCTCCTTGTGACGCAACTCCTCCGCACCCCGTATCACGGTCTCACCTTCGGCACAGGCAGCCAGCGCGAACACTAGCGGCAATTCATCGATCGCCAGCGGTACCATTTCGGGCGTAATGTCGATGCCCTTCAAGCTTGATGCAGCAGCCACTAGCGTGGCAACGGGTTCCGAGCCTGCCATCGAGAGCTCCTCAATGCTCAAACTGGCACCCATGAGCCGTAATATTTCGATGATGCCGGTCCGGGTCGGATTGATACCAACACCCTCGACAGTAACGTGACCATCCGTCGCCAGGCAGCCAGCCGCCAACGCAAACGCAGCAGACGACAGATCACCCGGCACCTGCACTTCACAACCCTGCAAACACGCCGGACCAGACAGCTCAGCAGCGAGATCGCCGGTGCGCACCTGGAGGCCAAAAGTCTGCAGCATGCGTTCAGTGTGATCGCGAGTGATGGCCGGTTCTTCTACCCGGGTTAAACCATCAGCATACAAACCCGCCAGCAGCACCGCAGATTTCACCTGCGCGCTCGCCTCTGGGCTACGGTATAAAATTGCTTGCAGCGCGTGGCCGCGGATGCGTAACGGCGGACATCCGTCCTCTGTTTCAACCTCGGCACCCATACGGCGCAGCGGCTTGGCAATGCGCTCCATCGGTCGCTGACGTAACGAATCGTCACCCGTCAATACGCTGTCGAATGACTGACCGGCCAGGAGTCCGGCCAGCAGCCTCATTCCGGTACCTGAATTACCCATATCAAGTGGCTGTGCTGGTGCATGCAATCCCCGCAACCCTACTCCGCTAATCTTGACCTGCTCTAAGTCGCTGTCATCAATTTGCACCCCGAGTTCGCGCAGTGCTCTCAACGTTGCCAGGCAATCTTCGCCCGCGAGGAAACCCCGAATCACGGTCTGGCCTTCTGCCACAGCGCCCAGCATGAGCGCACGGTGCGAAATCGATTTATCACCCGGTACACGAATCCGGCCGCCAACCTCGCGACCGGGTCGAGCGATAATGCTGCTGGATTCATTCATACACTGTGTCCACGATCGTTCTGATCAACATATACACTGAGGCAGGCCAATAACCGGTCCAGTTCTGCCTCGCTGCCGACTGTTATACGCAGATACTCGGGTAAACCATAGTTGACGACCGGACGCACGATCACACCTTGGCGCAATAGAAATTCGTTGCACCGGGCAGCGTCAGCACCGATATGCGCCAGCAGAAAATTACCCCGCGACGGCAGGCTCGCAATACCGAGGGCCTGCAAGCCATGCTTAAGCCGCACTATGCCCGCCGCATTTGCAGCCTTGCTGCTCTGGACCCATTGCCTTTCCTTGAGTGCCGCAACCGCTGCAGCCTGAGCCACGCTATTAACGTTAAACGGCTGCCGTACTCGATTTAGCAGCTCCGCAATGCCCGGCGCACTGATTCCGTAACCCACCCTTAAGGCGGCCAGCCCATAGGCCTTCGAAAACGTGCGCACTATTACGAGATTCGGGAAGTCTTTAAGCCACGCGAGAGTGTCTGGATAACTCTCGCCGCATGCGTATTCATAATAAGCCTCATCGACCACGGCGATGACATGCGTTGGCAGACTCTCCAGAAAAGCGCGCAGCTGTACGTCCGTGACCCAGCTGCCCGTCGGGTTATTGGGATTGGCAATGAACACCAGTCGCGTACTGTCGTCCACCAGCGCAGCCATTGCATTCAGGTCATGTCCGAGTGGTTGCTCATGGTCAGCTGGATTGGATGCTGCAACCAGCGCACGTGCACCGGTAGCCTGCACAGCCAGCCGATAGATAACGAAAGAATACTGATCGTAAATCGCCGCTGACTTGTCAGTCAGAAAAGTTTCGGCCAGCAATACCAGTACGTCGTTTGAACCGTTCCCAAGGGTTAACTGATCTGAAGCGATATCCAGATGTTTGGCGAGTGCTGCGCGCAAAGCAAAGCCACCCCCGTCCGGGTAACGTCCGACATCCTGCAATGCTGTACGCATGGCCTCGGCAACAGATGCTGAAACTCCTGCCGGATTTTCATTCGAGGCAAGTTTAATGGCGTTCTGAATTCCGTACTCGCGCTCAAGTGCTTCCGGCGGCATACCGGGCTGATAGGGCGATAGCTCACCAACCGCGGCGGCGGCCAACGATGCGTAAGGATTCACTCCGGACATCGGTCGTGCGCTACTACTAGACGACCGCTTTCGGGTAAGACCCGAGCACACGGAACAACTGCGCCCCTTTTTCGAGGTGCTCCAGCGCCCGGGCGACACGCTTATCTTCTGCATGCCCTTCGATGTCTATGAAGAAGACGTAATGCCACTTGCGTCGGCGTGATGGTCGCGACTCTATGCGGGTCATATTGACCCCGTCATTGGCTAAGGGTTGCAGCAGCTTGTGCAACGCACCCGCATCCTCTGTATCCGACGCCGACAACAACAAACTGGTTCGATCCTCACCACTGGGCGGGAACAGCTTGCGACCGATCACGAAGAACCGTGTGGTGTTATCCGGCCGGTCCTCAATATCCGTAACCAGCTTGTTCAGCTTATAGACTTCCACCGCAGCATCCCCCGCAATGGCAGCCGTGCCCGCTTCATCACGCGCACGGCGTGCGCCCTCAGCATTGCTACTGACAGCCTGCAGTTCCGCATCAGGCAAATACTCACGCAACCAGGCCCGACACTGTGCCAAAGACTGGGGGTGGGTACAGACGCGCTCCACCTTGTCCAGACTATCCATGGCACCCATCAGATGCTGCCGGATACGCAACTCTACCTCGCCGCAAATTTTAAGCGGCGAAGTCAGGAACATATCCAGCGTGTGATTAACTGTGCCCTCGGTTGAATTCTCGATAGGGACGATGCCGAAATCTGCGGTACCGGATTCGACCTCGTGGAATACCTCTTCGATAGTAGCCAACGGCAACGCCCGAACCGAGTGGCCGAAATGTTTGAACACAGCAGACTGCGTAAAGGTGCCTTCCGGCCCGAGGTAACCCACCTTGAGCGGTTCTTCCTGCGCAAGACAGGCAGACATGATCTCGCGGAACAGCCGGACTATCTCTTCGTCTTTAAGCGGGCCTTCATTGCGCTCGACTACCGCGCGCAGAACCTGGGCCTCGCGTTCAGGACGATAGAACTCGACCGTACCGCCATCGCCATCGCCATCGCCATTTTCGCCACTTTTGGCGTCGCCTACCGCCTTGGCATAACGCGCCCGCTCGTTAATAAGCTCCTGGATACGGGCATCAACGTCATCAATCTGATGACGGATCCCATCGAGGTCCGCAGCCACCTGTTTGTCATCTTTGTCAGCCATGGCGACGCATTCTAGCCGAAACCACGGTCAACAGGCTGATTTCTATAGTCGATTTGCGACCCAGATCATAAACAGGTCAGGCAGGCAGGCCCAAATTGCGAACTTTCAATACACCCTCGATGGCCTGAATCTGCTCGATAACCGAGTCCGGCACCTCCGCGTCCAGATCGACGATGGTATAGGCAAGGTCACCACGAGACTTGTTCAGTAAATCCTCGATGTTCAAGTCAGCTTCGGCGAGAAACGTCGAGATTTGCCCCACCATGTTGGGCACGTTCTCGTTGGCGATGGTGATGCGATACGCATCCATACGCGGCAGGTCCGCCGCGGGAAAATTCACCGAGTAGCGAATGTTGCCATTCTCGAGGTAGTTGCGCATGTTGTCGGCCACCATAATTGCGCAATTAACCTCTGCTTCGTTCGTGGATGCGCCCAGATGTGGCAAAGTAATAATCTGGTCGTGGCCCAGCATCGCCCGATTCGGAAAATCAGTCACGTAACAACCCAGATGTCCCGCTTCCAGGCTCGCCAGCACAGCTTCTTCATCCACAATCGGATCACGAGCAAAATTCAGAATGACGCCACCTTGTGGCATACGCGCGAGGCCTTCTTTGGTGATAAGACCGCGGGTCTCGTCCATCAAGGGCACATGCAGCGTAACCATATTGGAGCGGGATAACAGATCATTCAGGCTGCGCGCCTGTTCCACACCGGAATGCAATTCCCAGGCACGCTCGACACTGATTGAGGCATCGTAACCAATCACGTTCATACCAAGGTCCAGTGCTGCGTTGGCCACTCGCACACCAATGGCACCGAGACCAATCACACCAAGCGTGCGACCCGGCAGTTCGTAGCCAACGAATTTCTTTTTGCCGGCTTCGACCGCCTTGGCAAGCTCATCACCCTCACCTTCCAGTTTCTGGGTGTAGTCCCAGGCATGCGCAAGATTACGCGCGGCCAGCAACATGCCACCGATGACCAGTTCTTTCACGGCGTTAGCATTCGCTCCCGGCGCATTAAAGACGGGCACCCCACGAGCTGAAAGCTTATCAATCGGAATATTGTTAACGCCCGCACCTGCGCGCGCAACTGCCTCAAGGCTGGCGCCGAGTTCCATGTCGTGCATCTTGAACGACCGCAGCAGGATGCCGGTGGGATCAGCGGCGTCATCAGCTACTGTGTATTTGTCGCCCGGCAGGCGCTTGATGCCTTCGTCCGAAATATTGTTAAGGGTAAGAATGTTGTACATCGTTTTAGTATCCAGTGAGTCTTGTTTAAAAAGACCGCACTTATTCCAATATTATTTAATCAAATTCGCTCAAGCGTTGTTGCGCTCAAACTCTTCCATGAACGCAACCAGTGCATCGATGGCATCCATCGGCACCGCATTATAGATGCTGGCACGCATACCGCCGACCGACCGATGCCCCTTCAGGTTCATCAAACCGGCGTTCGTGGCCTGGGCCAGGAATTCACCATCCAGTTCCGGCTTGGCCAGTGTAAAGGGAATATTCATCCATGAACGATAGGCCAGCGCGACCGGGTTTGCGTAGAAATCCGAGCCATCAATAGCCGCATACAGCTTGCTGGCCTTGGCCTGGTTGAACTTGGCCATTCCGGCAAGCCCGCCCTGACGCTTGATCCAGGCAAATACGAGGCCCGCCACAAACCACGCGAAAGTTGGTGGCGTATTCATCATCGAGCCGCCTTCGGCATGCGCGGCGTAGTTAAGAATATCTGACTCGGGCCGACCGCGTTTGATCAGCTCGTTGCGCACGATGACTATCGTCAGGCCTGCCGGGCCTATATTTTTCTGCGCTCCCGCATAGATAAGGCCATAGCGACTGACATCAATCGGGCGTGACAGGATCGTTGAGGACATATCCGTCACCAGCGGCACGCTGCCCACATTCGGCGGCTCATGCAATTCAACACCACCAATCGTCTCGTTGGAGCAGTAATGAAAATAGGCTGCATCCGAGGTCAGCTTCCAGTCATCCTGCGCCGGCACGTCCATATAGTTCAGGTCGGCAGCATCGGCCACCACGTTCACACTGCGCAGCGCACGACCTTCCTTCAGGGCTTTCTTCGACCAACTACCCGTCACCAGTTGATCAACGGTCTGACCCTCGTCTGACAGATTCATGGGAATCAACGCAAACTGTTGCGTAGCCCCGCCCTGCAAGAACAAGACCGAGTAGTCAGCGGAGATATTCATGAGTTCGCGGAGGTCGGCCTCAGCCTGTTCCGCAACGGCAACGAATGCCTTGCTGCGGTGACTAACCTCCATCACGCCCATGCCGCTGCCCTGCCAATCGGCCAGTGCTGCCTGGGCTTCTTCCAGAACCTCCAGCGGTAATGCCGCGGGCCCCGCACTGAAGTTAAATACGCGTGCCATTCATTTTTCCTGTGGTGTGGTTTACGAAGGTCGGTTAGCAACCGCCGCAACTAGGTTATTATTCTTCTGCGTCTTGAATCTGTTCGATACGGTCCAGACCGACCAGGCGATCGCCTGCAGCCACTCGAATAAGGCGCACACCCTGAGTGTTGCGTCCCTGCACCGATATGTCGCCAACCCCGGTGCGCACCAACGTACCAGCCGAACTGATCAGCATAACCTCATCTTCATCGGACACCTGGATGGCACCCACCATGTCACCGTTGCGCGTACTGGTCTGAATGGCAATCACGCCTTTGCCGCCACGACCCTGGGTCGAAAATTCGTCTACGCGCGTACGCTTACCGTAACCATTCGCCGTAGCCATCAGGAAATCACCCTCACCGACAATGATCAGGCCAATGACCTCATGCTTGGACTCCAGGTTGATGCCCCGTACGCCCGCCGCGCCGCGCCCCATCTCGCGTACATCTTTCTCATTAAAACGAATTGCTTTGCCCGAACTGGCGGCGAGGAAAATATCGGCAGAACCATCCGTCAGCGCAACATCAACCAGCTTGTCGCCATCCCGCAAATCCACGGCAATGATGCCATTGGTACGCGGCCGGGAGAATGCTTCTAATGAGGTCTTTTTCACGCGCCCGTTGCTGGTTGCCATGAATACATACTGGTTTGCGTTGTACTCGCGTACCGGCAACACAGCATTAATGCGTTCGTCTTCCTGCAATGGCAGCAGATTGATAATCGGTTTGCCACGCGCACCACGACTGGCCCGCGGTACCTGATAAACCTTCAGCCAGTAAACCTTGCCACGGCTGGAGAAACACAGCAGCGTGTCATGACTGTTGGCGACGAACAGTTTATCGATGAAATCCTCATCCTTGACCTTGGCTGCCGATCGCCCGCGGCCACCACGCTTTTGCGCCTGGTATGTGTCCAGCCCCTGGGCCTTGGCGTAGCCGCCATGTGACAGGGTCACGACCAGGTCCTCTTCCGGAATCAAATCCTCAATCGTTAAGTTGGAGTGATCCTCGACGATCTCCGTGCGGCGCCCATCAGCATAGTTCTCACGGATTTCCAGCAACTCCTCGCGGATGACGCGAGTCAGCTCATCTGGATTCTGTAGAACAGTTGTAAGAACTTGTATTTTCTCAAGTACTTCCTTATATTCATGCACGATTTTGTCGCGTTCCAGCCCGGTCAAACGGTGCAGTCGCAGCTCCAGAATGGCCTGTGCCTGATCAGGCGACAGCCGGTAACCCTGTTCGCTCAGGCCGTAATCCCCCTCCAGTGCATCGGGTCGGGTGCTGATGTCGCCAGCGCGTTCCAGCATTCCGGTTACTTCGCCCGGCTCCCAAACTGCATCGATCAACCCCTGCTTGGCAACCGCAGGTGTTTCGGATTTCCTGATCAGAGCGATGACCGGATCCAGATTTTCCAGAGCAACTGCCTGACCTTCCAACACGTGAGCACGCTCACGGGCCTTGCGGAGTTCGTATAAGGTGCGCCGGGTGACGACCTCACGACGGTGCCGCAGGAATGCCTCCAGCATTTCTTTCAGCGTCAGCAAGCGTGGCTGGCCGTCGCGCAGCGCTACCATGTTGATGCCGAACACCGACTCCATCGGCGTTTGCTTGTACAAGTTGTTCAGGAGAACGTCCGATAAATGGCCGCGACGCATCTCGATAACCACGCGCATACCGTCTTTATCAGACTCGTCACGCAATTCGGTAATGCCATCGATTTTCTTGTCGCGCACCAACTCGGCGATCTTCTCAATCAACCGGGCCTTGTTCACCTGGTAGGGCAGCTCGGTCAGGATGATGGCCTCTTTGCCCTTGCCGTCAATCTGTTCGATCTCGTGCCGGGCGCGCATATGCACCCGGCCGCGGCCTGTGGTGTAGGCCGAATAGATACCTTGGGCACCATTAATAATACCGGCCGTCGGGAAATCAGGTCCCGGCATAATTTCCATAAGCTCGCCGATGGAAACTTCCGGGTTCTCGATCACGGCCATGGTCGCGTCGATCACCTCACCCAGGTTGTGCGGCGGAATATTTGTAGCCATGCCCACCGCAATGCCGGACGAACCATTCACCAGCAAGTTCGGGACGCGGGTCGGCATGACCGTCGGCTCGGATTCTGAGCCGTCGTAGTTCTCTATGAAATCTACTGTCTCTTTATCGATGTCGGCCAGCAATTCACTGGCCAGACGCGTCATGCGTACTTCGGTGTAACGCATGGCAGCCGGGGCATCTCCATCCACCGAGCCAAAGTTACCCTGACCATCAACCAGCAGATAACGCAGTGAGAACGGCTGTGCCATCCGAACGATCGTGTCGTAAACAGCCGAATCCCCGTGCGGGTGATATTTACCGATAGCGTCACCGACCACGCGAGCAGACTTTTTATAGGACTTGTTGTATTCCTTGCCGGATGTTCGCGATGGCCTGAAACCCGTGCACCGACGGGTTCTGTACGCTATGCGCGTGCTGGGCAACGACTACAACAAGTCCTATAAAAAGTCTGCTCGCGTGGTCGGTGATGTTATCGGTAAATATCACCCGCAC
>PVMS01136990.1_pt1 | contig 10525 bp, 10 predicted proteins | sample 1853461 | NCBI WGS metagenome assembly PVMS01 (sample SAMN08582032, study PRJNA380276) | Marine sediment metagenome, whole genome shotgun sequencing project. | isolation source: ocean sediment barecode stripped | collected 2017
AAGTGCCGATGCCCGCCAATCCTAATTTTTATCTCGGCCTGATTCTGTTCGCGGTCGGAGCTTTGATTGGCTGTTTCGTATTTCTCGGTACTCTGGTTATTGCCAAGTCGGAAAAGACCTACGAGGGTTCCATTCCATTGGTTACCTTCGGCGCTCTGACGGCCTGCATCATTGCTGTGTTTGCGATCGCCTCCGGTGCGATAATCCTGATCCCGACCTGGCTCTGGTCCCTCGGCTATATCAACAATATTGATGCTGCCATGTATCGGTTGGTCTGGTGGGCACTCGGCCACTCAACGCAGCAGATCAATGTCGCAGCGCACGTTTCTGTCTGGTACGCGATCGCCGCCATTGTTTTTGGCGCCAGACCGCTGTCGGAAAAGGTCAGTCGCGTCGCTTTCTTCCTCTACATCGCGTTCCTGCAGCTGGCGAGCGCTCACCATCTGCTCGTTGATCCTGGATTGAGTTCCGAATGGAAGATCTTCAACACGAGTTATGCCATGTATCTCGCGGTTCTGGCGAGTATGGTGCACGGGCTGACGGTGCCTGGATCCATCGAGGTTGCGCAGCGTGCCAAAGGCCTGACGAACGGTTTGTTCGAGTGGCTGCGAAAAGCACCCTGGGGCAACCCGATTTTCTCGGGCATGTTTATCTCGCTGGTCGGATTCGGCTTCCTGGGTGGAATCTCGGGTGTCGTCATCGGTACTGAGCAGATCAACATTATCGTGCACAACACGATCTATATACCGGGTCATTTCCACGCGACGGTTGTAGTCGGTTCAACGCTTGCGTTCATGTCGCTGACCTACTTCCTGATACCGGTGTTGTTCCGACGCCAGGTCGCATTTCCAATGCTCGCGAAATGGCAGCCCTATCTGTTTGGTCTGGGCATGTCAGCATTCGCCCTTGCGATGATGGGTGCCGGCACACTGGGTGTCGAACGACGCCACTGGGACATGGCTTTCACCGATGCCGCACTTGCCTTTGAGTATCCCGCCAGTGCCTATACGTTGATGGGAATCATGGGAGTTTCGGCCATGGTGGCCATTCTAGGCGGAGCAATTTACGTACTGGTTACCGTTGTTTCAGTGTTCTTTGGCAAGCGCGTCGAATCTGAATCCAGTTTGGATTGACGTTTACGCGTGCTAGCAAAGCGGAGCCAATTCTGATCCCGGAAGGCGGTCACGCAGCGGCAGGAAAATGGGGCTTTGCAGCTCCTGGAACCTTCGTTCTGGCGATCTTCTTCCTGGTCGTGTTTGTCTTGTATTACGCAGTTAACTGGAAGTACCTGGCCTCGGTTTGGCCAATGTCATAACCCCCACAAGCCGACGAGGCCATATCGACGGGGCGAGCAGGATGCTCGCCCCTTTTTTTCGTCTTGTTGCCGTATAGTCCACACCATGAACAACGTGACAATCAAAGTACTGCTGGGCTTGGTGGCCTTCGCGCCGCTTGCGTTTCTGCAAGCGCAGACGGATGAACGTTACGACCCCGATGCCGCGCTCGAAATATCGCAGGCTGCTGTCGGCGGCACGATTGGTGACTACGAGCTCACGGATCGCGATGGCAATACGGTGCGCCTGCGCGAGGACTACGCCGGCAGGCCGCTCGTCATCAGCATGATTTTTTCGTCGTGTCATCACGTATGCCCGATGACAACCAAGCACCTGGCCAACTCGGTTCGCGCGGCTCGTGATGCCCTTGGTGCGGATAGTTTTGACGTTGTCACGATCGGTTTCGATGCGGCCAACGACTCGCCCGAAGCAATGGCTACATTTGCTCGGGAGCAGGGCGTCGACGCACGGAATTGGAAGTTTCTGAGTGCACCGGCGGAAACCATCGAACAGATAAGCAATGATCTCGGCTTCATATTTTTTCCGACCCCACGCGGTTTCGATCATCTGAATCAATCAACGGTAATCGACCGCGACGGCACTGTTTATCGGCAGGTGTACGGCGTCACGTTCGAGTTGCCCTGGCTGGTTGAGCCGCTCAAAGAGCTGGTGTTCAATCGTCCTGAGTCCGCGCGCAGCATCGCATCAAGCTTGTTCGATCGTATCCGCCTGTTTTGTACGGTCTATGATGCTAACAGCGGTCGTTACGAATTCGACAATTCACTGTTCTTCACGATGTTCGCCGGATTTTCAGTTGTACTTGCAGTGATTATCTACCTGTTCCGGGAGATTCGGCTCGCGCGCCGCTCAAAACGATCTTAATGCTGGCGTCGATCCAAAGGGCCGGACGCGCCGGCTTCGAAGTCTTGCGCAGACCACTGTCGCGGGCATTTGAGCATGACGAAAATCCACTAAATCACCTTGGTGCGCTGACGATCTACTTGTTGTGGATTGTGCTGATTAGCGGCATCTGGCTGCTGATCTTCTTTCGTACCAGCGTTAACGGTGCTTTTGAATCCGTCGAGTATCTGACGAATCAACAATGGTATTTGGGCGGAATCATGCGCAGCCTGCATCGCTACGCATCCGACGCGGTCATCATCACGATACTCGTGCACATCGTCAAAGAATTTGTATTTGATCGCTACCGCCGCAACCGTTGGTTCAACTGGATCACGGGAATTCCGCTGATCTGGATGATCTTCCCTCTCGGCATCACGGGCTACTGGCTGGTTTGGGACGAACTGGCGCAGTACGTGGCGATCAACTCTGCAGAGTTGCTGGACCGGATTCCCATCTTTACCGATTCGATGGCAGGAAATTTTCTTAGCGATGATTCGTTGAGCGATCGCTTTTTTACGCTGATGGCGTTCCTGCATTTGATCGGTCTGCCCATATTCCTGGTTTTCGGTATCTGGTTGCACGTTTTTCGTCTGAATGGGCCACGCATCAATCCACCGAAACGCATGATGGCCGCGACGCTCATTTGCATGCTGGTCTTGTCGGGCGTATTTCCGGCGGTTAGTCACGAGAAAGCAAACCTCGCGATGACGCCGCAGATGTTGAAATTTGACTGGTATTACCTGCACGTTTACCCGCTCGTACAGAAATGGTCGCCCGGTGCGGTGTGGCTATTGCTGGTTGGCATCAGCAGTTTGATCATGATCGCGCCATGGTTACCGCCGGCAAGGAAAAGGCCGGTGGCAGTTGTCAGCCTTGATAATTGCAACGGCTGTAAACGCTGTGTCGATGACTGCCCTTTCGGTGCCTTGCAACTCTTGCCGCGCAGTGACGGACAGAGCTACGAGCACGAGGCGGTAGTAGATGAGGGCTTGTGTATCAGTTGCGGTATCTGTGTCGGTGCGTGTCCAACCGCGACGCCGTTTCGGACGCGCAGTGAGCTGGTGCCGGGCATCGACCTGCCGGAACGGCCCGCGGCAGACATCAGAGCGGCGATTCGCGAGGTGGGCGAGACACTTGATGGCGAGCAGCGAATTATTGCCTTCGGGTGTTCCGGCGAACGGTCAGTAAAGGAACTGCGAAAAGCAGGTGCGGCTGTTGTGGAAGTGGCCTGCATGGGCCAACTGCCGCCCGCGTTTGTTGATTTCGTTCTGAGTCGGAACCACGCCGACGGCGTCTTCCTCCTCGGTTGCGAGGACGGTAACTGCAACTACCGCCATGGCGCGGAATGGACCGAACAACGTCTCGCCAGAGAGCGGGACCCGCGTCTGCGGCAACGAGTCAGCTCGGACAAGATAGCGTGCGCGTGGCATTCGCCCTGGTGCGATTCAAAAAATGCGCTCGCGGCTTACCGACGTTTCGGTGACACACTATGAAGGTCGTTGGCGAAATACTTGCCTATACCGTTTTCGCCGTAGTTGTCGGCATATTGTCTGTGTGGCCACGTTATGAACTGGTTGCCGACGATCGAGCGCTTATTTCAATCGCGTTCGTACACGCGGGTGATCGCGTTGGTGAATGTCGCAAGTTGAGCCAGGAAGAGTTGAACGCGTTGCCGCCGAACATGCGTAAGCCCACCGAGTGCCCTCGGGAAAGACATCCGCTGCGCGTGGAGTTGCGTTCGGGAACAGAGCTTTTGTACAGCGACGTCTTGCTGCCTAGCGGCATTTGGTCAGACGGCAAGTCGAACGTCTATCAACGCGTCGTCGTTGCTATTGGCCGGCACGACCTGTTTGTAGGAATGAATGACAGCGGCGGCGAGCAGGGTTTTGATTACGAACAAAGTGTAACGATCGATGTTGCGGCGGGTCGCAATGTCGTGATTCGTTTCGACGAGAAGAACCAGAGGTTTGATATCAGGTGAGCTTACGATGAGTTACTTGGAATGGAAGGCGGAGTATTCGGTAGGTATCGACTCAATGGATACCGAGCATCGTGAAATGATTGAGCTGATCAACACGGTCTATGCGGAGCTTGAAGGACGTCGTGACGCCGATGCAATTGAGGATTTTCTCGGCGAGGTCCACAGCACAATTTCAAGTCATTTCGCCCTGGAAGAACGCATCATGCGTGAGGCAGGCTACGAAGAGTACGTCGAACACAAGAATGACCACGAAGCATTGCTCGATCAGATACTCGACATGATGGATGCGTCATTCGAAGACACAGAGAAAGGTCTTGCGTTGCTTGAGGCGAATCTCTCAAGCTGGTTCGGTAAACACTTTTCGACGTTTGATGCACGCTTGCATGGCAAATTGGATCACTGAGACTCTTGTTCTTGCCGCAATTCATACTCCTGCTGTAACGCTCGTCGCTTCCTCAATGCATCAAGAAACTGCGGGTTTTCTGCCGCCAGAGCGCGCATCTTTTCTCGCAGGATATCGCCATGCTTTTGCATATTCAGGTTTACGCCATGAGGCCCGCGCTCGTCATGGAAGTCTTTCGCAGCTTCAGAAGCTTTATCAACTTGAATCTTTGTTTTACAGACCCGATACCGAAACTGGCTTCCAACCCTGGCCTCTTTTTTGCAAATGATGTCGTAGTCGTCATCAGTATTGAGTGAGTTGAATATCGCGTACATGTCATCTTCCGCCGCAATTAATTCCCGGCGCAGAGTAGTCAATGATCGCGGGCTCATCACCACAACCTCGTCAATCTTGTCGGTCTCCGCTTTCTCAGGTGTGTTATCCGGGTTTTCCTGCGCAAGTGACTCGGTTGTCACGAATCCCGCTAAAAGCACCAATATTGCGAAGTTTTTTCGAAATGAACTCATATCGGCCCCTTTTTGAATGACAGCTTTGACGTAAGGCCGTTGTTAAGGAATAGTCGGGCGGTAGGCAGGAATTAGTCAATCGGGGCTTGTACCTAACGTGTATTTTAGGTCGTGAGTAGTCAATTGTATGGATTAGATCTGCACTATCGGAGTAGATTAGTGGTTGATCCAGCAATCAGTGGCAGACAAGGAGCGTCGGAAAACGGCGAAACGCAATGGGACAATCTTACGAAATCGTGTCAATCCAGAGGGCAGAGGCCCCGAGCAGCGCCGAAGGTTCTAACTGGTATGACTATGTGATCGCCTTTGACGGTGCCAACACTGTTCACGGCTGCCGACAAGGGAGTCGCAAGGACGTTACGAGCGCGGTGGAGGAGATTGTCGAGCAACTTAACGAGCGGTACTGGAAAAAACGTAACAGAGAGAAGAAAACCTAGAAGTTATTAGTCCCGCGCAAGAGAGGGAAAAATCGTGAGCAAGGAACAGAGAAGTAGGAAAGAGACCAGGAAAAAGCCGGCCATGACGAAGAAAGAGAAAAAGGCCGCGAAGAAAGCCAAGAAGAACGAAAAGGGTCGTCTCGGCGATTAGATTTGAGACCGGGGCTGGTCGACCTCGATTATCAAGCTACTGCGTTTCGTTGAAAACACCCTTGGCTGAGTGGCTGCTTTCGGGCGCATAGCGACCGTTCACAAGAACTAACTTGCGAGCAAATTCTGTAGTAGTTGAAACGAGGCCAGTGCGAGTACCAGGAACACGGCGAAGAAAATCACCTGCCGTTGCTTCAGTACTTCGCCGCGGCGAGCTTCGATCATGTGGACAATCCAGCCAGCAAGAAAGTAAATGACGATTGCATTGAGAGTGAATACAACGATTTGCATATTACCGAACCCTGTTACGCATCGATTTCCAGGCGACGATCAGAAACAGTAAGCCGCCGATTACCGATATTAGCCCACCGAGCCCCATCAACCCCATACCGGTTACCTGACCGAACCCTTCGAGGCCCTGAGCCACGCCAGCCGTCTTGCGCTGTACGCCGTAGCCACCGGTCCAGGCAAGACCAACAATGTGCATAAACTGGCCGCCGCCGTAGAGATAGGGTTGCCACGTGGCCATACGTTCGGGCAATGGTCCAAAACCAAGTCTCGGCAACAAGTAGTAGGTAAGCCCCATGAACGCTATGGTCACACCGACAGTTGCGCCGTGGTAATGCGCCGGTATCACAATATCGAGCCCGGCGATCATAAATCCGAGCACGCCACCGACCGCAAACAACAGCAGCGAGCTGACTAGCGCCGCGCGCAGGTAGCGGCCTTCGCCTGACGGTTTCCCGGACTTCCACAGACTGGCTGCAACCGCCAAACCGAGTGGGAGACAGGAGAGTCCGCCGTATTTCATGAGCTCGGTAAACGCGAGTCGATGGCCCGCGCTGATCACGTCGTGTGCGAAGTAAAGAAACGGCACTGTGATGACGGGCAATGCGAGAAACACCTGAAACACAAGAGTGAGCCGCGGCGTTAATTCAAAGCGGGCTGAGCTGGCATAGGCCAACACGACCCAGGCGATCATCATTAGCAGGGTGTAGCTAAACTGCATGACGTGGCCGCCGCCCCAAAACAGAAACTCGAAATAAATCTGGCCACCCATATCGCCCGGAATACCACGCCAGGACGCAAACACTGCGACAAACGCAAGAGCCGTCAGCATTGTCGACAAGGTGATACCGGTCTGCAGCGCGTCGGTGCCGCTGAGTTGTGTAGCAAGGCGGTTTCTGGTGACTACCGTCCGAATCAGATGGCTACAAATACCTGCGGCGAACAGCAACAGGCCGGCGAAGAACAATGGGTGCTGTAGTACCGGCACATAGTTGCTCATCTGTGGGTTGCCGGCTCCGGCGAATGGCGAAACGATAATGATGGCCGTGCCAATCGCGGCGGTCCAAAAAGATAAGCGGTCCCACGTCGGTCTGTCAGTTGCTGTACTTAAACTCCAGGCTGCCGCAGAAATGCACAACAACCAGATCAGTACTGACAAGGTAACGTGTACGACAAGCGCGACCCGAAAAAAATCGATCAGCGGTATGAATTCCTGCACGACAGGCGTGCGAGCGAGTACGAGCAGTATCGAAAAAACACCTGCCGCTACCAGCGACACCAGTCCGAGTTGCAGCCAGGCCGTTGTCGTGTCGCGGGCGGTCGGGCTCTGAACTGTCAGCTCGTAGGAAGAATTTGGCATAAGTGTTTCAACGTTTGATCAACAATGTCGCACGCTACAGGGCATAAGGTCGGTGCGTCAATGGTCGCACCAGCTCTGGAATCCGGGTAGTATCGGCGCAGTCTGCAATGAAGAGCAGGCGACCGATCCGCCTTCAAGCGGTGTTTTTGTACAGAGGCAGATATGTCAGGCGAAAGAGTTACGGGTACCGTCAAGTGGTTCAACGACGATAAAGGTTTCGGCTTTGTCGAGCAGGAAGGTGGCCAGGATGTATTCGTCCACCACAGTGCGATTCAGATGGAAGGCTTCAAGACCCTGAAAGAAGGTCAAAAAGTTACGATGGAAGTGACGCAAGGGCAAAAAGGCCCGCAAGCCGAGAACGTCATCGCCGAGTAGTAACGACTGGCTGTTCGACCAGAGCTTCTATTTAGTGCGCCTTCGTTTCCGACTGATCTTGTTCGGCAGCGTGTTGCTGCTGTCTGCGTGTAACGAAGCGCCGGCTCCGGCAACACCTGCTGCTACGTCATCTGATCCGGTTTTTGTTGGCAGCGCCGCGTGCAGCAGCTGTCACGAGGCGCAGTTTACGGACTGGCAAGGATCACACCACGACCTCGCGATGCAGGTCGCTGATAACTCTACGGTGCTCGGTAACTTCAACGACGCTTCCTTCGAGTACTACAACACTCTGACGAGCTTTTTTCGCGACAAAGACGCTTTTGTTGTTCGCACTGAGAATGCAGCAGGGAAAACAGAGGAATTCGTTGTTGCATATGTCTTCGGTGTCGAGCCTCTGCAGCAATACCTGGTGGAATTTCCGGGCGGCAGGCTGCAGTCCTTGCCGTTCGCGTGGGATACACGCGACGAAAGTATTGGTGGCCAGCGCTGGTACCACCTCTATCCTGATGAATACATCGGACCGGGCGACGAGTTGCACTGGACCGGGCGTTATCAGAACTGGAATTACATGTGCGCCGAGTGTCACTCGACAGATCTTGCCGTGAACTACGATGTTGCGCAGGACAGTTTTGACACAACCTGGTCCGAGATCAATGTTGCTTGCGAGGCGTGCCACGGACCGGCATCGAGGCACGTTGCCAGCGCACAAGCCGGAACATTGAGCAATAACTCCGAACTGGGCGTTGACCTGGATGACCACGGCCGAGCTGTCTGGCAGATGAACCTGGAGACCGGCATTGCGGAGCGCAGCCAATTGGCAATGCGCCCACCGCAGCAACCGGAGTCTTGCGGTCGATGTCATTCGCGCCGCGGCGTGATTACGGCAGAGTACGAATACGGCAAGCCTCTGACAGATACACATCGCCCGGCGTTGCTTCATGACCCGCTGTACTTCGCCGACGGGCAGATTCGTGATGAGGTTTACGTGTACGGATCGTTTATTCAAAGCCGCATGTATCAGGCCGGCGTTACTTGCAGCGATTGCCATAACCCGCACTCTCTGCAACTTGTAACAGGCGGTGAGCCGAGTGACGTTTGTTCACAATGTCATTTGCCGACAAAATTCGCAGTGCCGGACCACCACAAACACGACGCGGATCAGGTGGCCTGCGTGGACTGTCACATGCCGTCACGGATTTACATGGGTGTCGACGCGCGGCGCGATCACAGCATGCGCATTCCTCGGCCCGAACTAAGTCTGCTTGGCGATACGCCGAACGCCTGCGACAACTGCCACGCTGATCGGGGCACAGAGTGGGTGGCGGCCAGGGCCGATGAGTGGTGGGGTGCCGCAGCCACGTTAAACGACAATCCAGTGCCGGGGATTGTGCGAGCCACGGCATTAACCATGCTGCCAGTACCACTTTCTCAAGAGAGCGCAGCCGAGATCGAAAGTGCGGTGAATAACGCGGACCCACTCGTCAGAATGGCGGCATTGCAATCCGCCCGGGCATTGCCTCCGCAGCAGCAATTGCAGTTGGCCGTCCCGCCGCTTGAAGACGCAGTCCGCAGTGTACGAATTGAAGCGGTTAGTTTGCTTGCGGCGTATCGCCAGTACTTACCGGCGTCTGCTAATGCCGCATTCGAGGCTGCAGCGGAGGAGTTTCGTGCGGCGCAATTTGCTGTCGCGAGCCGGCCCGAAGCATTCGCCGCGCTTTCCGGGTTTGAGGCTGACCTGGGCAACATTGAAAAGGCACTTGAGTACAGCCTGCAAGCGTTACGGATGAATCCTGATTTCGCGGCGATGAGACATTCGCTCGGGCTGTTGCTGGTTCGCAATGGGCGAGCCGACGAGGCGTTGCCGGAACTGCGGGAAGCCGTTCGGCTTGAGCCTGAAGTCAGTCGCTTTACCTATGTGCTCGCGGTGGCGCTGAATTCGATGGGGCAATCGGAAGAGGCCATTAGCACACTTGAAAAAGCGCGCAGTGATTTCCCTGATGACTATGACATTTCCTGGGCGCTTGCGACGATGCAAAGAGACCTGGGCAACATGGAGAGAGCCACCGAAATCGCTACGGTTCTCGCGGAACAATTCCCCAATGATCAAAATGTTGCCGCATTGCTCGAGTCTTTGTCGGCAAATTAGAGAAGTCCGGTAAGGCCGTCGTACACCAGTTTTACGCCAACGACGAATAACAGCAAATAGACAAACGCGAAGAAAAAACGGTCACTGACACGCTTGTGCAGCGACACGCCGATCAAAACACCAATTGGCGCGAGGATCACCAATGCCGCTGATGTTGCGAGATTTTCGGTGTCGAATTGCCCTAACCAGGCGTAAGGCACGAGCTTGACGTAGTTCGCAACGGCGAAAAAGACGACCATCGTGGCGGCAAAATCGGTGCGATTGAGTGGCCGTCGCAACAGGTACATATTGATGGGCGGTGCACCGGAATGCGCGATAAAGCTCGTAAAACCGGCGACAGTTGCGCCGATAATTCCGTAAGACTGTGGGAAGTCCGCAAGCTCCTTGTTGCCAGAACGGCGCTTGCTAATCCAGAAATGCATTGTGAACGTTACTGCGACCACCCCGACGATCAGACGGACGACCGAGGCGCTCATATATTCAAACAGCAGCGTGCCGATGAGTATGCCGATCAGCGAAGCCGGCAACAGTATGCGTAGTTCGGGCCAGACCCACTTGCCGCGAAACTTCCACAGAGCAACAATATCCATAGCACATAGAACTGGCAGTAGAATGGCGGCGGCCTGCACGGGTGAAATAATC
>PVMS01173574.1_pt1 | contig 10525 bp, 11 predicted proteins | sample 1853461 | NCBI WGS metagenome assembly PVMS01 (sample SAMN08582032, study PRJNA380276) | Marine sediment metagenome, whole genome shotgun sequencing project. | isolation source: ocean sediment barecode stripped | collected 2017
ACTTATAAATTATGGTGGATATGTTATGCCAAACACAATCCCTTTATCAAAAGTATCTGTAACGAAGAGCTATATCAAAAAACCCTGCAAAACATAGAAGCCAAATACCAAGCAGAGCATGAAAAGGTCAGGCAATGGCTGGAGGAGAATGATATGTTGTAAATCCCTACTGTATCACCCAATCAGTGTATATTGAGGTCCGCTTCCCCCATCCTTCATACTCATCATTCAAGACAGAACTGTTGCTGCTTGTGGTCGCTATCGCAGATATAGCGGGAGCTACGTTACTATGTGGCACTAAAAAACCCGTCAGGGAATTTCTTCTCCAACGGGTTATGAGTGATTCCGGCGCAATCACCAATGACGCTCTGAATCGCAGTGATAATGCCTTATGTAGATTTCGTCTAAATTTTTTGACAGTCATTCTGACAGGCAAATCGACCATTTCTTGGCATTATAGTGCCGTTACAATCATCTTGATCCGACAATTCTTTCCCTAATACATAATAGGCTCTCACAATTCAATAGAGCCCTATAAAACGGTTTTCTACATTCAAACAACCATGTGTGCAGAGGGAAGACAAATTTTAGGATATTTCCCCACTGGCTCAAATGACATTTTATTTACCTGTATCGGCCTGTTGATATGGGTTCTGGAGTCAATTTTCATAGTTTTAGGTCATAAGGAATATAATAAGGGTATCACTCCGATTTCACGCGTACGCACCAGAAATTGACCCACCCGGTATGAGATATCTCTTTCCCTTTTTGAGTTGATACCCCCCATGCGCAGGGAAGGGTCAGGGTTGGGCATATGTGTGAGAAAAATGAATAAGCACCAACCTCTGTTATTATATGGAAGTGCCCAAAGACTCAATTAGAGCCTCATAGCTGGGCGTTCTACCGTCAAACGACTTGATACCTATCTATATTATTGGAGAGTGCCTTGGGATATTATAAGTAAGGAATTTTGATTTTGATGGGGTTGAAAGTGAGTTTACCTTCTATTTCCCTATGTTCTTCTCTATATTCACCCAACTATACCACCCTCATACTATCATCCATCAACACCCGTATCCAATCTATATATACTATATACTATAGGGGATACTTTAGAGCTGAAACCCAGTGTTGGCGCAAGATAGAGGCGGATTTATTTAAGCACCATACTCTATTCCTTGCTCTGCTATCTTCTCAATTTCAATTCATATCATCGGCCTATTCATCATCATCGCACGCGTGTCGTGGGGCTGTTGTCGTAGGAATGAGAGGAGATTATAATAAATACTCATTTACTAAGATATATGATGGTACTTCATAATCTGGTTCGAACTTAATCCCCAACGAATAACAATTAAATTATATCATGACATACATCAAAAAGACCTGATTCTCTCTGGCCAATATTTGGAGTAGATTTGGTCTGTTATTTTAACAAAGAGTGGCTCATCCTCAGGGGGATAGGCCAAGGTTGAATAATCTGATGAAGTTGGAATACAGATAACTCCAGCATTAGTTAATTCTTGGTATATCTCTTTGAATATTTCTAACTCGATTTCGGAATTGAATGCGCGTAAGTAAGATGTCATATGCATTAATGTATTTTAGGATTAGTCAGATACTTTTCAAGTATGGATTGCATTATTGTGCACCCTTCATAATATCTATCAGTTTGAATAAACTCGGAATCATGAACAGCAACAAATCTAATCCGTGCAGCTTTCAACGATCACCAAACTTCACGAAAAATCTTAGATTCTTGTCTTTGCATCAAGAATGCGACATCGCAGGATTTAGCGTATATCAAGAAATACAGACGATTGCATCCTGGTGACGAAACGACAAATAGTGTGGATGAATGGGCGAAATTTAGCGATAAACTGCAAAAAAACGCAATGAATTTAAAAAAGTATCGTAATATTACACTGGTAAATGATTATTTAAGATTTGCGCTTAAAATCTTTATTTACCTGGGGGTCCTACTAAGGACCCCCTTTGATTTACAGCAACTTACAAGCTTTTCGTTATACCCTGGAATCCTGATTTTACCTGTTAATAACTGGTAACTTCAGATTTGTGGGGTATTCTGATGATCGGTAGATTTTGTGCTTTGCTTTTTGAAAAGCCTCTTCACCACATTCATAAATGTTGGTAAAAGTCTGTGGATTACGGTCAAAGAGTGGAAACCAGCTGCTCTGAATCTGGATCATTATTCGGTGTCCCTCCAGAAAGGTATGGTTTACATCAGGCAGGGTGAAGCTTACCCGGCTTACCTCTCCCGGCGTAAATGCTTCGGGATGTTCGAAACTATTGCGATACTTTCCACGGAAGATATCACCCCTTACCAGCATCTGATAGCCTCCGACCTTTATCTCACGCTGGTTTAATCCATGCTGGGCCGCTGTATCCGGATATACATCTATCAACTTGACCACCCAGTCGGCATCGGATCCGGTAGTGGAGACAAAGAGTTCAACTTCAATGGGCCCGGCCAGACTTATCTCATCTTCGATTACTTCACTTTTATAAACCAGTACATCAGGACGGGTCGAGGCAAAGCGCTGGTCCTCTGAAAGATACTGTCCATTGTAGAATGAGCGTGCACTCAGGAAGGGAGCAGTATAGGGCACGGGTTTTGCCGGATCACTTATATACGCATCAAATGCTTCAGTTTCCTGCTCAGGTGCACTCCAGGAGAGTGCTCCATTCTTATGAAGCCAGAGTGGTTTCACCTCCATATTCTCAGGTGGCCAGCTTGCGTAACTTCTCCATTGGTCGCTTCCGGTTTCAAAAACCCACACATCCGGGAGCTCCAGTTCGCCTTCTCCTTTCAGATAGTAGGAGAAAAAGGGAAATTCAATTTTATGTTGATAGAAGTATTTATCTGCTTCCTGGAAGGGAATCCTGCTGGGATTGTTGTAATCGGGATAACTCCAGCCACCATGGGTCCAGGGTCCCATCACCAGTCTGTTACTGGCCTGCGGATCATTTTTTTCAATGCTTTTGTAAGTGTGCAAGGCTCCGGAAAGGTCTTCACCATCATACCATCCGCCCACGGTTAGTACCGCTGGTGAGATATCCTTGAGGTGGGGCAGAGTGCTTCTACTTTGCCAGAAGTCATCATAATCGGGATGTTCCATGATCTGATTCCAGAAATCGATACTTCCATGGAGGTAGTCTTCATTGGTGTTTTTAAGCGGACCAAGTTCCAGGAAAAAATGATAGGCATCACCCGAGGTGTATTGAAGACGCGATCCCCGGCGGGTTGTGGGTTCGGGTCGCTCCTTCCCAAATGATTGAAAGAAATTAAAACTGAGGGGGAGGGTAAGTGCCCCGTTGTGATGCATGTCGTCCCAGAGAAACCAGTCTGAGATTGGAGCCTGGGGACTTGTGCAAACCATGGCAGGGTGAGCATTGATCGATCCCATAACCGTGTAGAACCCGGGATAACTTACTCCATACATCCCGACTTTTCCGTTGTTGTTGCCAATATTATTGATCAGCCACTCCACGGTATCCCATGTATCAGTGGTTTCATCAACATCCTTCTTGCTCTTATAGGAAGTGAGTACAGGTCGCATATCCACAAATTCTCCCTCAGACATAAACTTGCCCCTGACATCCTGGAACACAAATATATATCCGTCTTTTTCGAGTAGCTCATTGGCCGATAAGCTTCTGCGCGTTCGTTCTCCGTACGGGCCGATGGAATAGGGAGTCCGCTGCATCAGAATAGGGTAGGTTTCAGATTGATCCTTCGGGGTATAGACTATGGTAAAGAGTTTAACTCCGTCCCTCATCTCTATTTGATATTCAGATTTAATGTAATTCTCTTCCACAAAGTTTTGCTCCTGGCCCCACACGGGCAAAAGCGAAAAAAGAATAAGTGCAAACAGAGAAATAGTTCTATTCATGATACTGTAGTTATCGGTTCAGCGTTTCAATATATAGAATTACGAAGGAAACTATTCCTGATTCCTGAATTTTGACGATATTTAAATAAGATTAAGACACTTGTTTTTCACTGTAAGCATTTAATCCATGATTTACAAAACTGTTTTGAGAGGAGTCGTATCTGTAATGCTATTAATTCTGGTATCTTCCTTTGGTATTGATGCTCCTGTAAAGAGATATACACCTGTGGGTAACTGGGAATATTCGGTTCCGGGTGTCCAGACAGGCTATGAATCCGGCACAATGATTATTAGCGAGGATGGCAAGGATTATAAAGTAACAATGCAACTGAACGAATATTCTAAAGTAGTTGCGGAGCAGGTAATCTACAAGAAAAAGGAAATAAGCTTTACTATATACGTGGAAACAGAAGAAATCCTGGTTTCAGGCACCTTTGATGGGGATAATTTCACGGCTAAACTCAGTTATTCCGAAGGCGATTTTAAGCTGAGCGCGATAAGAAAGCTTGCTGAATAGCTCTTAACTCTTTTTCAGCAATGCCATTGCAATGTACTCCCATTCTTCCTCCAGCGAAATCTCTGGTACTATATGTCCTGCATTGCGGTACCAGTAGGAAGCATTCCCCAGATCACCTTCTACTCTGTGAAGGTAGGCATGAACCCACGATCCATCACTGGAGGGTTCATTCTGCGCAATCCTGTGAGCATTCTCCCAGTCACCAGCTGACTCCAGAAGCAAAGCCTGCAAGAGGAGTGGAATATCGTCTGGAAAAGATCCAGCTTCTTTCCATGTAAGAAGTTCTTCAAAAGGGATCATTTTTCTAACTTTTAGATAAAGTTAAAAAAGCTGTCTCAAAATCATCATGAGACAGCCTTTATTATTTTGAGACAGAATTGACACAGCTATTGTGAACAGCATAGTTTTTTTATATTTACAGAAACATTATCTCTATGACCGACTCATTTCAGTTTTCCTCCCTTCCCAAAATTATTTTTGGTCCAGGTAAGCGAAACGAACTAGCTGGTGAGCTTAGCTCCAGGGGCAACAGGATATTGCTGCTCACCGGATCATCTTCAATTCATAACTCCGGGCATGGAGAAGAGATCATTACTGCTTTGAAAAGTGCAAATCTGGATCTGGAACATGAAGTTATTGCCCACGAACCATCACCTTCACTCATCGACCAGATTGTGGAAAAGCACAGAAGTTCAGGAACACAGGTTGTTGTAGCTGTAGGCGGTGGTAGCGTAATGGATGCCGGTAAGGCAATCTCTGCCATGATTCCAGTGGATGGAAGCATACGGGATTATCTGGAAGGTTTGGGAGAAAAGAAACATCCCGGTCTTAAGATTCCCTTTATCGCCATGCCAACAACCTCGGGAACAGGTAGTGAAATGACAAAAAATGCGGTGATTTCAGAAGTAGGAGAAAAGGGCTTTAAAAAATCCCTTCGCCATGACAACTTTGTCCCCGAACTGGCTATCGTCGATCCGGAGATGATGCTTTCCTGTCCTGCAGAACTAACTGCTGCATCAGGGATGGATGCGTTCTCACAGTTACTGGAATCCTACCTTTCAACCAAAGCTAATGCCATGACCGATGCCCTGGCCCTTCAGGGATTGAAGCAGATTAAAAAGTATCTGCTCAGGGCATACCTGGAAGGTGAACAGAACCTTGAAGCACGTTCAGGGATGGCTCTTGCAGCCATGTTCTCAGGGATCACCCTGGCACATGCCGGACTGGGCCTGGTGCATGGATTTGCATCTCCACTTGGCGGATTTTTCTACATTCCCCATGGTGTTGCCTGTGGATCCTTAATGGCTCCTGTTTTTGCAACAACCATTGACAATCTGCAAGATCAACCGGAACATCCTGCCTTGAAGAAGTTAATTATTGTCTCTAAGGTTTTTGCAGATTTTAAATACAAGAAGGACATGGAGTATTTGCAGGCCTTTAAGGAAAAACTGATACACATTACAAGCCTTCTGGAAGTACCACTACTATCAGAATACGGCTTAAAAGAGGAGGGAATTCAAAAGGTTCTGGATTGTACCACACATAAGAACCATCCGGTAAAGCTGACAAATGATCAGTTGATTGATGTGTTAAAGGTCAGGATCTGACGAATTTTCAACACTGAGGGATATTACACTCTCTTCCTCTATACAGAAGTAGTATTCATAGATATGCTTCTCTTCTATTGTGTTAAATGCTGTTCCTGAAACAGCTCTGTCAAAATCTTGTATACGCCAAACATCCGGGTTGATAAAGGGATTTAGCCTGGAGTCATAATTCACCGTTGTGCCATCTTTGTAGAATTTGATGGGATCACCATCATGATCCTGCATAAGTACAATCAGACTGTCGTAGTAGTGAGAGAAATAGGTAAAGCCGTCCAGACAGTCACAGTTTATGGAATAAAAATCATCCGATACGCCAGGTTGGATCCAATCGGCATTTGTGAAATCAGATGAGTATGGTAGTACGAAAAGAGGTATGGACGTGTCATTCTTTACAGAGATCCATGTCAGATCATTATTGGCACATCCCGACAGAATAAACAACACAGTTAACCAAATAAATCCCCTCATCCCCAATTATTTAGGTATCTCAATCCCCGTATTTGATAAGAACAGCTTAATGGAAATAGCCAATAGGATAATTCCAAAGAATTTCCTAAGAATATGCAGGCCGTTTGGTCCAAATAATAGATCAAAAAAGGTTGTGAGCCGGAGGACAAGATAGACAATTATCATATGTAATGAAAGGGCGAGCAATAAATTTGCGATTTGATACTCAGTGCGTAGGGAGAGGAGTGTTGTAATGGAGCCAGCACGGCGATCAGGGGAAAGGCGATAGGAACAATGGCACCCCCTCCTCCAGACTCATGTTTGAAGAGTTGTATACCAAGGACCATTTCAAGCCCCATCAGTAGCAGAATAATCGAGCCTGCGATAGCGAAGGAGGAGATATCCACACCGAATAATCCAAGCAAGGGTTCCCCTACAAACAGAAACAGAAGCATGATACCAAAGGCCACCAGGGTGGTTTTGCCAGGGAAAATGCTTCCTGTCTTTGCCTTTATTTCTATAGGTACTAACTTTTTGATTTAATGGTGCACCCTATGGCTTTGGTGCTTGCCGGATCAGGGTTGCTACCCGATAACAGGGCTGCAATCGCACTTTCCAGGTATCTTGTCACCGACGAAGCATCCATGGCATTGTCATCAATGGCACCAATGTAGGCTACTTTGAATTTCCCTCCTTTGTTCTGCAAGAGAAAGATTTGAGGTGTCTTGGTTGCTCCATAGGCTTTGTATACTTCCTGGGTTTCATCTTTCAGGTAGGGAAAAGGATAATCTTGTTCTTCTGCCCTTGCCTTCATCTTTTCCACGGTATCATCAGGTGAAATCTCAACATCGTTGGGATTGATGGCCACCACTGGAAATCCCTGGTCGACATAGGATTTATGAAGCGCAATAATTCTCTGTTCATATGCTTTGGCAAATGGACATGGATTGCAGGTAAACACTAAGATCACCCCTTTCTGGTCGCTGTAATCTGAGAGCGACACCTTCATTCCATCCACATCCTTAAGGGAAAACTCAACTGCATTATCTCCTGGTTTGAGTCCGGCATTCACCAGCAAAATAGCCATGAGTGCCAATACCGAAGTAAGAATTGTCTTTTTCATATCAGTGTGTGATTTGTTTTACATGATTGAATAATTCGTCCCGGGTTAATTCCTGTTCGAGGAAAACCCTTTTTTCTCTATTATAGATGATTGTTGCTGGGATTGCTCCTGACCAGTTTGGATCTACCCGGTCGATCCATGAATTGTAGTCGAGATCAGTCATCAGAAGTACCTCAGCTGTTATTTCCTTCTCCCTCAGAAAAGGGATGACCCTGCTTTCAACCTGCCTGGGAAAATCGAGGCTTACCAGAATTACCTTCACATTTTCAGACTTAATCTGTCTGTGCAGCTCCTCAAAATACCCGATCTCTTTTACGCAGGGTGAACACCATGTTGCCCAGAAATTCACCACATAGGTAGTATCATTCATACTGGACGTCAGTGCTTCCAGTGCATCACTGTCAATTTCCCTGACAGACTGAGCACTGCTCTGACCAAGGTTCAAAATGCTAAAAAGTATGAATGCAATGCTATATCTCATCTTACATTAAACATATGTGGAGGCTTTTTTGTTTCTACACTGCGAGGCCTTTAAGCCTTAAGCACCAACAATTAACATATAGCCAATAACAATTAACAAATAACAATTAACAAATAACCATTCCCTATGTCATTTACACTGGAAATTGGAGCTGCTGCTCCCGACTTTAAGCTTCCTGCTACAGATGGAAAAAGCTATTCCCTGTCAGACTTTGATGAGGAATTCCTGGTGGTATTCTTTACATGCAATCATTGTCCCTACGTGATCGGATCCGATGAAGTAAGCCGGGCCTCAGCCATGAGGTTTGAACAGGAGGGGGTAAGGTTTATAGGAATTAATTCGAATAGTGCCAGCACCTATGAGGAAGACGATTTTCCACATATGATCAGGCGTATGGAGAAAGAGCAATTTCCCTGGCTCTACCTTTATGACGAAAGTCAGGATGTGGCCATGTCATATGGTGCGCTGCGAACACCCCATTTTTATTTGTTCGACAGGGAACGGAAACTGCTTTACACCGGAAGGGGCGTAGATCAACCCAGAGATGCGTCCAGAATAACAGTTAACGACCTTGATAGAGTACTGGAGGAGGTAGTTTCCGGCTTGCCAGTATCAGTTCCGCAAACCAATCCCATTGGATGCAATGTAAAATGGGCAGGGAAGGATAAACACTGGATGCCTGCCGAAGCCTGCGACCTGATCTGATCAGGCGGTATAGACCTTTCGAATCTGTTTTTTTCCGAGGTGTATTCTGCTTTTAACTGTCCCGATAGGGATGTTCATCTGCGTGGCGATCTCCTTGTACGAATAACCGGAAAGGAACATCCTTATTGGTTTTTTGTATGCTCCTGGCAATAAGCCAATAATCTCATGCAGCTCTTTTCTCTGTAGCTGTTCATAGGGTGCTCCGTTCGACCCGCCGTAAGGCGCAGCATAATTGTTTAGTTCGTCACTATCGTAAGTCAGCTGCCGGTAGTGGCTGCTTCTCAGATAGTTGATATAGGTGTTTTTCAGAATGGTATAAAGCCAGGCCCGGATATGATCGTTGTTGTGAAGTCTGTTGCGATTTTTCAGCGCCTTAAAACTGGTCTCCTGTACAAGGTCAAGCGCATCCTCCCGGTCCTCGGTAAGTTGCAGGGCATAATAAAAGAGTTGCTCCTGCATTTGAACCAAATCATACATGAAATATTCAGGATCGAATTCGTCTTGCCTGATCTTCATCGAATGAGCAACTTAGTTTGCAGTAAATTACGAAATTATCAAGTACGAATCAACTTGTTAATCCGGAATAGTTTTCACAATTTTATCTTTCTTATTAGTTCTAATATTAATATTCAAAAATCGATATGATGACAAAGAAAATTTCATTGCATGTACTGGCTGTAATACTGCTGCTTGCATTTAGCTGTAACCTGCAGGCTCAGAATGTACTAACGGAAGAGGAGAAGGCAGATGGTTTTGTGCTGCTCTTCGACGGAAAGACCACTGATGGGTGGAGGGGATTTCAGAAAGACCATGCTCCTGAAAGGTGGATCGTGGAAGATGGTACGCTCCATTTCAGTCCAAAAGCTGAAGGCACCAGGGGAGATATTATGATTGACAAAAAATATTCTGATTTTCACCTGAAGATGGAGTGGAAGATTGAAGAAGCTGGTAATTCGGGCATCCTGTACCTGGGCTCTGAAGATCCCAAATACCGTGCTATATATATGACGGCCCCTGAAATGCAGGTGCTGGATAATGCCGCACATCCCGATGCCAAACTGGGAACGAACGGAAACCGTCAGGCTGGATCTCTATATGATCTGATTCCTGCTGATCCTCAGAATTTCAATGGTGCAGGTGAATGGAACCGGGCTGAGCTAATCGTGAAGGACAAACATGTGAAGCATATTCAGAACGGTGTAGTGGTCGTGGAGTATGAATATGGAACACAGATGTGGAATGTCCTGGTAGCAAGATCCAAGTTTCCTGGATTGAATTCCGACTGGACCAATTTGCAGGAAGAAGGTTATATTGGTCTTCAGGATCATGGAAACAATGTGTGGTTCAGGAATATTAAAATCAAAGAACTATAAACTAAAAAAGATGCAAAACAGAAGAACATTTATGAAGAGCGCAGCCCTTGCTGCTGCTGCAGTTTCTGCAGGCACAGTGGTAAGTGCAAAAGACTCTGAAAGTAATCCACTAATACAGGAGCACCCGGAGCGTGAACTATTCTTCGATATTTCCCTGGCCCAGTGGTCGCTGAACAAAGCGCTGTTCGGGAAAGAACTGGATAACCTGGATTTCCCTGCTTATGCCCAGAAGAACTTTGATATACATGCAGTTGAGTATGTAAACCAGTTTTTCAAAACAGCCGATGCGGATTATATCAAAGAGCTTCTGAAGCGTACTCAGGATATTGGAGTAAAGAATGTGTTGATAATGATTGAC
>PVMS01179972.1_pt1 | contig 10525 bp, 9 predicted proteins | sample 1853461 | NCBI WGS metagenome assembly PVMS01 (sample SAMN08582032, study PRJNA380276) | Marine sediment metagenome, whole genome shotgun sequencing project. | isolation source: ocean sediment barecode stripped | collected 2017
GGTATAGGCGGCGTCTCCGAAGGAGTAATTGCTGCCTGCGCAGTACAGGCCCTTGGAGGGGGTATGTTAGCTCGCCTATCCCCGCAAAGCGATGAAGAGCATAAGAGTATCGTGGAGAGTGGCGTCGATCCAAATAAGATATTAACGGTCGATGATATCGTATCGAGTGATGAGGTGTATTTTTCTGCTACCGGGATAACATACAGCACGATCCTCCGCTCGATACGCTACCGGGGCAGACGCGTGGAAACGGACTCATTGTTGTTGAGGGCCTCGACCGGTACAAAGAGATTTATTCATGCTGAGCATTTGTTGGAGGGGGCGTCTTTTGAAGAATCCAATAAGATAGGTCCTTACCCAATCAAACCTCCAATTCAGCAACCTTGACATAACAATGCTGTTTCCGAGATGAAAAATCGACGACGGTAGGTAGAATTTAGAGGTAGTATTCATAATAGGCACCACAGAACAAAACCAGATAATATCGAAGTCACAGGTCTCTCTCTAATGCAACTTCGAAGCATTGCGACTTGTGAGCTTTGCTCAGCAGACTCAGCCTAATAATAGCGAGATGGACTTATACAGAAGCAGGATGCGTGCAAACGAGACAATTGAGCTGCCTATCAGGGGAATGGATTGTACTGAATGTGTACAGCATGTTCAGAAAGCCCTGGTAACAGCTCCTGGCGTTAAGTCAGCAGAGGTCTTCCTGCTAACCGAAAGAGCGGTTCTTCAAATTGATAGGGACCAGCTTGATATGGTCTTGGTGAAGAAGGCAGTAGCCGATGCTGGTTACACTGTGGGGAGAGGCGAACCACCAACAGGAGAAGTACGCTCGCAGCTTAATATTGGGCGACAAGTCGGCAGATTAACGGCCGGATTGTTTGCGGCCGTAATATTAGTGGTTGTATTTGGTGAAATACTTGGTCTCTTTGAATTCCTAACTCAATTGATACCCTTAGGCGTGGGGGCTGTAATTGTCTTTGTCGCAGGATACCCTGTGTTCAAAAAGGTAGGGGTAGCCACCTATCATCATAAAGTTACGTCTCATACTTTAATGACCATGGGTGTACTGGCGGCGCTGATCGTAGGCCAATGGGTCACTGCCCTGGTTGTTGTCTTTTTTATGCGTGTTGGTGGTTACGTGGAGCATTTCACGAGCGATCAGGCCCGACAAGCGATACGTCAGCTAGAAACAATGGCGCCAGCTACAGCCAGGATCCTTCGAAACGGTCAACCAGTTGAGATCTCTATTGAGGAGCTTAAGGTTGATGACGTAGTCGAAATACGTCCAGGAGATCGGATACCAGTTGACGGCGAAGTCATCGACGGGCAAGCCACAATAGACCAATCGACCATCACTGGTGAATCGATGCCAGTTGAGGTAGGTGTTGGAGCCAGTGTCTACGCGGCAACTTTGGCACAGGTAGGCAGTATACGGGTGAAAACGGATCGGGTGGGGGCCAGAACGACATTTGGCCAGATTATTACCATGGTCGAGGAGTCGGAAAGCCAACGCTCCGATATCCAATCGTATGCTGACAAATTTTCGTCCTACTTTCTACCTATTGTTGCCGCGTTTGCGGGGCTGACTTATGTTCTTACAGGTGATGCGCTGGCTACAGCAGCTGTATTGGTAGTGGCCTGTTCCTGCTCGATAGCTCTGGCAACTCCTATTGCTATGCTGGCGTCCATAGGCGCCGCTGCCAAATCTGGCTTATTGATTAAAGGCGGAAGGTATCTCGAATCTCTGGATCGGGCCGATGTACTGCTAATTGATAAAACAGGTACATTGACGATGGGGAGACCCAAAGTTGCTGATGTTCGATCACTTTATGATTTAGATCCATCACAACTTCTAATATTGGCAGCCTCGGCCGAGCGTTATTCTGAACACCCCCTGGCTGAAGCCGTTCGCCAAGAAGCGCTTTCGAGAAATCTCTCATTGTTAGAACCGACTAGATTCATATCCATTCCTGGGGAAGGCATAGAGGCCGTGGTCGATGGGAAATCAATAAAGGTCGGAAATCGAACCTTTGTCACTAAGGTGGAAGGCGCCTTAGAATTAAATCTCGATTATTCAGGGCAGACATTGGTTTATATTGGCGTTGAAGATAAGTTGGCCGGCGTTTTAGCTCTCACTGACACTCTTCGGCCTGAAGTGCCAGAATCAATAAAGGAAATAAAGAAGCTCGGTCTAACCAGAATCGAACTGCTTACTGGCGACAACAGAAAAGCAGCCTCTACATTGGCGGCTGAATTGGGGATAGCATTTCAGGCCGAACTTCTGCCGGAAGAAAAAATCAATATCGTCAAGGAATACCAGGCTCAAGGTTTAACAGTGGTGATGGTAGGGGATGGCGTCAATGATGCGCCAGCTTTGGCCCAGGCAGATGTGGGCATTGCCATGGGAGCGGCAGGCAGTAATATCGCCCTCGAGGCTGCTGATACTGCCCTAATGCAGGATAATTGGCGCCTAGTTCCTGAATTATTCGAAATATCCCGGAGGACAATGCGGGTGGTCAAAATGAACTTGGGATTAACCGGTGTTTACAATGTCATTGGCCTCTCCTTAGCAGCGGCCGGAATATTACCTCCGGTATTCGCCGCGGCCGCGCAGTCAATTCCTGACCTAGGAATCCTGGCGAATTCTTCCAGACTACTCCGACAATGAGAATCCTTTTTCAGGCTGGTCGGCAGCTCAGGCAATATCTAAATATTCTTCATGGAAGGTAGGAGAGAACTATCTGATGGGTACACTTATTAAGAATGGAACCATCATTACCGCGGGTGACACAATCCAAGCGGATCTACTTATCGAAGGCGAAAAGATATCACTAATCGGCCAGGACATCCCTAAAGATAATCACCAAATTATTGATGCCCGCGATAGATATCTTCTACCAGGGGGCATAGATGTTCATACCCATCTCGAGCTGCCAGTCTCCGGCACGGTTTCATCAGATGACTTCTACACGGGTACAAAAGCAGCAGCCTTTGGCGGAACGACTTCCATCATCGATTTTGCGATTCAACCAAAGGGTGGAACTCTTAAGGATGGTCTTGCATTGTGGCATGAGAAAGCATCCGGCCAGGCCTGCATCGATTACAGCTTTCATGCAAACGTCACTGATCCAGGTGAACGCCTGTTTCAAGAAATTCCTGATCTTCCTGCGCTAGGGATAACAAGTGTCAAAGTCTTGATGGCTTATAAAGGAACATTCCAGGTTGATGACACTGCCTTATATAGAGTAATGGAGGCAGCTAAGGAGCAGGGGATTCTTGTTATGGTTCACTGCGAAAACGGCGATGTAATCGCTCAATTGATTGAGCGCCTTCTTTCTCGTGGGGATACCGCCCCTCATTTTCATTTGGAAGCACACCCGGAGGCAGTGGAAACTGAAGCTACTTGTCGAGCTGCCTCTATAGCGGGCATAACTGGGGCGAAAACATACATTGTTCATGTTACTTGTGCGGGCGCGGCCGAACAGCTAGCTATTGCTCGCGCAAAGGGCTACCCCGTTATGGGTGAAACATGTGTCCAATATCTTGCTCTCGATCAAGATGCGCTACTGCCACAGGAGAACGATAGGTTCAACGGAGCAAAGTACGTTTGTTCTCCACCTTTGCGCACTGTTGGTGATGCTGATGTTCTGCTGGACAGTCTGGCGGGCGACATATTGCAGGTTGTCTCCACAGATCACTGCCCGTTTTTTTATCAAGGTGGCCAAAATGGACATCCCGGCGGGAAGGAACTTGGGCGAAAGAATTTCACCAAGATCCCAAATGGACTTCCTGGAATAGAGGACCGATTAATTGTCAGCTGGCACATCGCAGTTAACAGCGGGCGAATCACGCCGAATCGATTCGTGGCTGTTATGAGCACTATTCCCGCCCGAATTTTTGGCATGTATCCACAGAAAGGAACGCTGTCACCCGGATCCGACGCCGATATTGTAATCTGGGATCCTGAAAAGGACGGTACACTTAGTGTAAAATGCCATCATATGAATACCGACTATAACGCCTATGAAGGGTTGAGTGTCCGAGGATGGCCAACCTGCGTTTTCCTTAGGGGTAGAATGATAGTAGATGGAGATACTTGGCGAGGTGAAAGGGGAGCTGGCCAATTTATTTCCAGATCTATTGGAGAGTTCATTTGAGGGTCTTGACATTGAATTGACCCAGGCTCTTTTATAAATAAGGTTCTGACGTAAAGCATAACCAGGCTGCAAATGGTAGATCCAGAATTCCAAAATTTTGACAAAGAGGATAGCGAAAAGAAGGCATGGTTCAGCCGTAGCCTGGCGGGGCTTCTGCTAATCACCTTATTGTGTGGGGTAGTGAGTGCACCACTGACAATTTATATAAGGTGGCAGCGAGATCAATCATCCCAATTGGATGAAATTAGACCTGAAGTAAGCTTACCAGAACCAACCAGCGAGAGTTTCGATAGCAATAGGATCGCTTTTATCGATGTTGATGATCAACTTGTCACAGTTGCGCCCAATGGCTCAAGAAGAATTGAGCTGACAAATGATAACAAAAAATACCTGTTCCCTGCCTGGTCGCCCAATGGCAGGGCGTTAGCAGTCATTGGCGACGACAGCCTGTATTTGTACCCAGATATTGAGGAGGAAAACGTAAACAGCGGGGTAGTGCGCCTCTACTCGAGCCCGTCTGAACCACCTTTTTATCTTTACTGGTCACCAAATGGCCAACAGTTGAGTTTTCTTGCTAACCATCCGCAAGGTATTGCGCTGCTTCTTTCATCATTAAATGAAGGAGACAGCAAACAGCTGGCGGTGGGACAGCCCTTTTATTGGGATTGGTCTCCGGAATCAGACCAAATATTAATTCACACTGGTACTTTTGATGATGATTCAAGTTTAGCGGTGATTGATGCATCAGGAGAACAGAAGACCGCAGCTATCGCCAGCCCAGGTAGATTTCAGGCGCCGGGCGTTTCTCCTAGCGGGCTGTATTGGGCATATGCTGAAAGGACGTCTCAAGAGATATCTAGAATAGTTGTACAGGGCAATGATGAAAAATTATTGTTGATCGAACCTCATTCTGGCCAGGCTTATATGACGTGGAGCCCAGTTGACGATAACCTGGCTTTTGCCAGCCCGGCAATTGGATCTCGTTCTCGTTTCGGCTCCATGAGGCTATTTGAAGTGGGAACTGGCACGACAAGCACAATAGTTAACGAACAAGTTGTGGCTTTTTTCTGGTCACCAGATGGGTCAAAGATCGCCTACTTAACACTTGCTGAGCCCGCCCCAGGTGGTATTCAGGCGCTGAATGGTAATAAAGGGAGATTGGCGCGAAGGATCAGCTACCAGCATCCTGATATCGAATTAAATTTACAAATAGTTGACATAAACAGTCGAGAAATCAAGTGGCTAACCACTTTCAGTCCGCCAGCAACATACATTACCCAATTTTTGCCATATTTTGATCAATATGCATTGAGCCATCTTGTCTGGTCTCCCGACGGTCAATATCTAATTCTACCGATGATCAAAGGGGGAAGAGAAGTTATTTCAATAATTACAGTTTCCGATGGCTCTGTGAGTGAACTGGCGCAAGGTAAAATTGGCTTTTGGCGACCAGGTTAAGTTGCCTTTTTATCCTCCTTGATGCCAGAGAGATCATATTTTTCGAGTCCAGGTTAATTTGGTTTGAGCGCGCTCCCACTCCATATTGGCGATATTATTTATCCAGTTTTAGCTGCTCTCAGGTCCCAGGATGTCCCCGTCGATCAAGATGTTGTCAATTAATCGTACATCTCCAAAATAAACAGCTAAAGACAGTAAGACACCGCTATCGACCTCTTCCACTTCTTCAAGCGTACGAGGATCAGCAGCACTTACATATTCTAATTTGGCTAATGGCTCGGAGTATACAATTCTTCGCACTTGCTCGCGCAAGTTTTCTGCATTCGTTTCACCGGACTTGAGGCTTCTTTCTCCAGCCTCCAAGGCTTTGTGCAAAAGTACGGCAGCGATTCGCTGCTCCTGAGATAAACGAATGTTTCGAGAGCTCATTGCCAGGCCATCCGGCTCTCTAATAGTCGGACACATCATGACCTCCACCTTAAAGTTGAGGTCATTGACCATTCTGCTAATGACCATGGCTTGTTGGGCATCCTTCTGACCAAAATAGGCTCGATCAGGTTCAAGAATGTTGAAAAGTTTGGCCACAACAGTGGCCACGCCTAAAAAATGTCCAGAGCGGGCAGCTCCCTCCATCCTCTGCGACACCTTTTCCACCACTATTTCAGTTTGAAAATCTGGGGGATACATAACATCTTCAGATGGCACAAACACCAGGTCGACGTTTTCACCAGCGAGTAATCGTAAATCCCGATCAAGATCCTGGGGATATGTTAGAAGATCTTTTCTGGACCCAAATTGAGTTGGATTTACAAAGATAGAAACCGATAGGCGATCGTTCTCTTCTCTGTCCCTACGCACCAAGGATGGCTGCCCTTCATGCAGATAGCCCATAGTGAGCACTGTGCCCCAGCTTAAGCTGGGATCTGACTTGTGCTCTTCTCGAACTTTGTCAATATCACCTGTAATTATCATTGGATTCCTCCCGCTGGATCTAGGCAATTATATCCATTACAGCTAGTCCGAAATAGTGTTAATTTCTTTGGATCTGAAACGGCTGATTCACCTGGGCTGCCACTTCATAGACGTGGCAAGGGATGCTAGATATTAAGTTGACGCCCCAAGACCAGCGAACGCTATCGCCTGTTACTAAAGAAGCAAGCGTGTTAACTGAAGATATGCCTAGGCATCATTGCAAACTACTAGTGACGGAACAGGTAATTTGTTCAACAATTATTTCAATGAAAGCAGTTTGTGTTCCCCAAACGATCATTCGAAAGTGATAAGTTTTCTCTGTAAGTGAACGAGTACTTCTGAAATCTTTTATCCAAAAGCCTTTCTTTCTTAAGTTTTACTAACGAGCTCACTTTGAATAATTATAAGTGGTGCTGCTTGTGCTGCCATCGTTAAAGAGAACAATAATGGTTATTAAGTGTTCTCCAGGAGGTAGACCACTAGTATCATAATTTTGGCAAGGTTGACCACTAGGGTTGGGCTGAGGCAATAGCGATGGTGGAACTCGCTCTGCACCGGGCTGCTGCCCAAGGTGTCGATAATAAAATCAACCCTTTCTACTCGTTCTTAAGGGTGGTCAGGATCAGCTTCGGGATCATTGATCTCCGCCTCTTGATTAAGATTGTTGGGTCCCCGATAGTTCACCTTCGGCTTAACAACAAAAACTCCGCAGTTCTCCGGTGGTTCGGTGAGAGGCGCCAAGCCGACCATAATATCGCAATATGTTTCTCTAATTGATTGGCCGAGAAACACCAAGGCCACTAATGTTCCAATGGCGACCAGTAATAATATGAACGAGTATTCAACTAACCCTTGTCCTTCCTCCTTACCCCCATGGAAAAATTGGGTAATGAACATAATAAATCCTCGGGAATCAAATATATAATTCTTCGATGTGGCATGTATGAATTCGAGTTCTTGAGCTCTTGAGAAATGACCCAGTCATCACAGGAACGAAAGGTTCAGAGAATATAATCTAAGTAAACAGACATGCTGGGGGAAATATAAATTGGATCTGCTATGGATTTCTGGTACTACTCAGCTGGAAATCCCCTTAACATTTATGTTTTGAAAATAGTGAGATCGTAATGATCAGTTGAATCCTTGGCAGGAGGTCTTTTTTGCTGGCGGCGGAGCTGCCGTTTGATCGACGCTTGAAAATGTTATAATCTTGCCTACTGACTATTAAGGATAATTGGAATGACTATTCCATCGCTAGACACATTCGTCGCTTATTCAACGATATGCTTTTCAATATTTGGGGCTCTTTTAGCCGCACTCTGGTTGAGCCTGATCATTTGGACATTTCGTGATATGCGACATCGATCCAGAGATCCTTTCGCCCAGATATTGGCTGCGATAGTCGTGGCGCTGCTGCCAGGTGTTGGACTGATTATTTATTTAATACTTCGACCTCCCGAAACCTTGGCCGAGGCTTATGAGCGAGCTTTGGAAGAAGAAGCCCTTCTTCAAGAAATCGAAGAACGCCCAGCGTGTCCTGGCTGCTCCCGTTCGGTTGACCCTAATTGGCTCATCTGCCCACACTGCCATACACGCTTGAGAAAAGCATGTCCAGATTGTAATGCACTCATGGATTTGCAATGGCAGATCTGTCCATTTTGCGGGAATGATCAAATCGATCCATACCATGTCGAACTAGCGCACAGCCATTTCGAGGATGAAGAAGAGGATTTTGAGGAGGAGTCTGATTTGATGTTGGATGAGGATCTTCCAGAAGAAGAAGGCGATATTGGAGAATACGAGCCTTACAGCCCAATCTAGATTGAAGCGCAAATTACCTGGTTAAGGGGTCGGGAAGGGGATTAGGAGCTGATTTTGAAATGCAGCTATAAAAATTTCAGCTAATTATTAATCCATCGAGATTTTTCTCGGAAATCGGAAACTGGGGATTTAGCTCTTGAAGAGCTGATACGATAGTCCTTGTTACCGCTAAATTTCGATACCACTTCTGATTGGCTGGTATGACGTACCAGGGAGCCCATGAAGTTGTTGTCTTGTTCAACATCTCCTCATAAGCTTGCATATAGTTGTCCCAATATTTTCGCTTTTCGATATCCTCAAAAGAGAACTTCCAATTTTTATCGGGTTCGTTAATTCGATCCTGGAAGCGTTCTCGCTGTTCATCCTTTGAAATATGAAGGTAGAATTTTAATATGGTGGTTCCAGATTCAGAGAGGAGTCGTTCGAAATTGTTGATTTGGTCATATCGAGGTCGCCACACCGACTCAGGAACGATATCGTGAACCCGGACAACCAGGACATCCTCATAATGTGACCGGTTGAATACACCGATCATTCCTTTAGCGGGGACTGCTTTGTGTATCCGCCATAAGAAATCATGAGCCAACTCCTCTTTACTCGGTCCTTTAAAGGATGTTATTCGCACTCCTTGCGGGTTAACCCCCCTAAGTACACGACGAATCGTTCCATCTTTTCCACCAGCATCCATAGCTTGAAAAACAACCAATAGTTTATGTTTTCCCTCAGCATACAATCGTCGCTGAAATGCTATCAGCTCATCGCGTAGTTTTCTGAACTCCAAATCGGCAGCGTCCCGATCCTCATAATTAATCCTGCCATCGGTTGGGATTTGGTCAAGTTTAACGGGTTGATTTGGCGACAACATGTTGGTCTCAACTGCTTTCAATTTCATCGATTCTAGCCTAAATACCTGGTTGCTTCAACAAGAATAATAATTATCTCCGGTCCAATTCAGGTGGCAACGGATTCAATACCTATATGGAGGTGATCCGATTATTTACTGCCGTAGAGACTAAATAATGAATCGCGATCTGGAATGAAAATTTCGAAAAAACAGCTGGCAAGGGCTTCTTTGTTGCCATGCTGAATTAGATGAAAAGTGGGGCTAGTACCAGCGTTATAGTCGCTAGAAGTTTGATCAACACATGTAAAGATGGGCCCGCAGTGTCTTTGAACGGATCGCCAACCGTGTCACCCACGACAGAGGCCGCATGGGCTTCTGAACCTTTACCACCGTGGGCGCCGGCTTCTATTAATTTCTTGGCATTATCCCAAGCAGCCCCACTATTGTTTAATACCAACGCGAGCAATATCCCGGTCATCGTCCCGACCATCAGCATCCCTGCCACCGCTTCGGAACGAAGGAGTACGCCGACAACAATGGGCATGGCGACTGCCAGAACACAAGGTGCAATCATCGCTCATAGAGCTGATCGCGTGGAAAGGTCCACGGCCGTTGCGTAATCAGGATCGCTCGTGCCGGCTAGAATACCGGGATCATTCTTGAATTGTCGTCGAACCTCAGAAATCATGTCTTCGGCCGCCTGGCTAACCGCTCTAATTGCTAAGGAAGTGAAGAGAAAAATCAGGACGCCTCCAGCTAAAGCGCCGATAAAAACAGGGACTTTGCCAAGATCAACAGTGTGAACCGCCTTCGCTAGAACAGCCACCTCTTCAGGAGAGATTCCTTGTGCTTCAGCTTTCGTTCGCACAACCAAATCGACCTTATCTAGAAAAGCTGAAAAGAGCAAAAATGCTGCCAGGGCGGCCGAACCGATGGCATAGCCCTTTGTCAGGGCTTTTGTCGTATTTCCGGCGGCATCTAGAGCATCGGTGCCTTCGCGAACTTCTGGCGGGGTATCCGACATTTCTACTATCCCTCCCGCATTGTCAGCGATTGGGCCAAAGGTGTCCATCGCCAGGATATAGGCTGCGGTCATCAACATGCCCATAGCAGCCACAGCTGTTCCATAGATTCCAGATATTACACTGGAAACACCAAGGTCATTTGCGGCGGCCGATCCAAGTGTGAAACTTGCAAATAAGGCCAGGGATATAGCGAGTATTGGAAGTCCAGTTGTCTCAAGCCCAACCGAGAACCCTGAAATCAC
>PVMS01180332.1_pt1 | contig 10525 bp, 6 predicted proteins | sample 1853461 | NCBI WGS metagenome assembly PVMS01 (sample SAMN08582032, study PRJNA380276) | Marine sediment metagenome, whole genome shotgun sequencing project. | isolation source: ocean sediment barecode stripped | collected 2017
ATTAAAAGCCCAGGTATTAAGCCAGATGAGCCTCACGAATGTTTATTGAATTGGCAAAAGGGTGTTGTTTACGAGCTATCCGAACTACTGTCTCTGCTTCGTCCCATTCACCATTTTCAAGAAAATAATCGAATAGATCTTCAAACTGATTAACATCAAAAAAATACTCCTTATCGGAGGATTGCATTTCTAAAAAACGATTGACCGTATGTTTTAATTCTTCTTCATACGCTCTATCTTCAAACCCTGAACTATCTTCCATCTACGCACTAATTTAAAGATTGGCAAAGATAACAATCCAATTACACCTATTACCTAATTCTATACGATTTTTTCACCTTTAATAAAACTTCAAGGAAATTGCAGTTTTGATTATTGTGATTTGACATAGGTTGAAAAAATCAATAAGCTAAAGGCCAAAGGCTAAAGACCGGAAAACAAATCCTATTATCTTTGACCAATTAAAATTTACTATGACATTAATTAAATCAATTTCTGGAATTCGGGGAACCATTGGAGGACGCGTTGGAGATAATCTTACACCCATCGATATAACAATGTTTGCCGCTGCATATGGCACCTGGCTTCAACGCGCAAATAAGGGTAAAATAAAAGTAGTTGTTGGCCGCGATGCTCGTATATCTGGTCCTCTTGTTCAATCATTGGTGGTTAATACATTAAACGCTTTAGGCATTGATGTTAGCGATCTCGGACTTTCTACTACCCCAACAGTAGAAATGGCAGTTCCACATTTAAATGCCCAGGGAGGTATAATTATAACTGCAAGCCATAACCCTAAACAATGGAATGCCTTGAAATTACTTAATGAAAATGGTGAATTTATTTCCGATTCTGAAGGTCAGGAAATTCTGAAGTTAGCTGAAAAACTGGATTTTGATTTTTCTGATGTTGATGATCTTGGATATTGTATTTCAGAAACTAACACTTTGGATTACCATATTCAGTCTATTCTCGATATGCCTTGGGTAGATACCAACGCTATTAAAGAAGCAGGATTTAAAATAGTTGTTGATGGAGTGAACTCTATCGGGGGAACAGTTATTCCCGAACTATTAGAAAAATTAGGTGTAACCCAAATCGAAAAAATTTATTGCGAACCCAATGGACAATTCCCTCATAATCCAGAACCACTTCCTGAAAACCTAACGGCTATTTCCGAAAAGATAAAAGCTACGGGAGCTGACCTGGGTATTGTTGTTGATCCTGATGTTGACCGCCTGGCATTTGTGTGCGAAGATGGATCTATGTTCGGTGAAGAATATACTCTTGTTGCTGTTGCTGATTATATACTTAATCAGAATCCTGGACCTGTTGTATCTAACCTCTCATCGACCAGGGCTTTGCGTGATGTTGCCACTAAATATGATGCTACTTATCAGGCATCAGCAGTCGGAGAGGTGAATGTTGTTAATACAATGAAATCTATCGGGGCTATTATTGGCGGGGAAGGAAATGGGGGTGTAATTGTTCCCTCATTGCATTATGGACGGGATGCACTGGTGGGTGTTGCATTATTTTTAAGTCATTTGGCCCATTCTGGACTAAAAACCAGCGAATTAAAAGCAACGTACCCATACTATTATATTTCAAAAAATAAAATACAACTTACTCCTGATATCGATGTAGATATGATACTCGAAAAGTTTGCAGCTCATCATGTTAATGAAAAAGTTAACACAATTGATGGAGTAAAAATTGATTTTGCAAATAACTGGGTGCATTTAAGAAAATCTAATACCGAACCCATAATCCGGATCTATGCTGAAGCTACGGATGAATTGGAAGCTGATGCTTTGGCTCAATCTGTAATATCCCTAATTAAGTCGTGGATATAAACAAAGGTATATACCTCGATAATGCCGCAACGACTCCCATATTAACGGAAGTAAAAGAAGCTATGCTTCCTTTTCTTGATCCTATATTCGGTAACCCTTCTTCTTTACATTCATTTGGCAGGCAAACTAAGGCTAACATAGAATTAGCCCGAAAAGAAATTGCACATCTTATCAATGCAAGTCCAGGTGAAATTTATTTCACATCAGGCGGAACTGAATCTAATAATATGGCAATTAATATTGCTGTTGATAATTTGGATATTGAAACTATAATTACATCTCCTATCGAGCACCATTCGGTACTGCATTCCGCTGAAGGATTAAGAGATAAAGTGGATTTGCAATATGTGAAATTAATGAATGATGGCATTATCGATCTGGAACACCGGAAGAATTACTACAAGAGAATCCCCGTTCATTTATTAGTTTGATGCACGCCAACAACGAAATCGGTAATTTACTTCCGATAAAGAAAGTGAGTAGTTTAGCAGAAAAATATGGTGCTATCTTCCACAGTGATGCCGTGCAAACCATTGGTCACTACCATATAGACCTCGAAAAATTAGACCATGTGCATTTTTTAAGTGCCAGTGCCCATAAATTCCATGGCCCAAAAGGCATTGGATTATTATTTGTGCGAAACGGGATGCGGCTCAAACCTTTCTTAAAAGGCGGGCCTCAGGAGAGGGAATTACGGGCCGGAACCGAAAATGTGATGGGTATAATCGAATTCGCTAAAGCTTTTCAACTTGCTGACTTACATCATAGTGAATGGAAGAATCACATAGAAAAATTGAAAGCCCAATTTATCCAATATTTAAAAAAAGGATTTCCGGGAATAAAGATTAATGGGCTTGAGGATAACCAAAGTTTATATTCGGTTTTAAATGTTTCTTTTCCACCTCATGATATTGGATCAATGCTACCATTTTCACTGGATCTTAACGGCATTGCCGTTTCATCGGGGAGTGCATGTGCCTCAGGAGCAAATGACTTCTCCCATGTTTTAAAAGCAATGAACATAGCTGATGATCGCCCAACGGTTCGTTTTTCGTTTAGCCATTTAAATACAAGCGAAGAATTAGAGAAAACCTTAATAATTCTTAAGAAATTAATGAATTAATCCGATCCAGTAATAAAATTTTTAAAGGTATTAATGAGAAATACCACAATTTCAATTACTTCTTTTCGCGAGAAGAATAGCATTCGTTAAAAAACCACAATATCAATTTCTTTTTTCCTACTAATGGCTTATATATCAATATTTTAATATCTATTTTTTCAACTTATCCAATCAACTAAAATCTGTAATTTCGTGGGTTAAATTTTGAAAATTGACAATTAATTATTGGAAAATTAATAATACATAACCATTTCTATAATCATAATCAATGTATCCTTTTTAATTAGGAAATCGTAAAAGTTTTAGACAACCTCAAAAAACAACCAAATTGAAGAAAATAGTTTTACTATTCACCTTCGTACATTTACTGCTATGGTCTTTTCCAAACCATGCTAATTCGCAATGCCCTCAATTATTGGATAGCGATCTCAATTTTACAGATGAGCCGTATTGGATATTTTGTGGAGGATCAGATTTTTTCTTAACACTACAAACCGACATGTTAGTTGGTGATTATACTGTTGATTGGGGAGATGGATCTCCAATCGAAGTTGGTACTGGTTTTGATGTAGGAGTAATTACGGTAAATCATTTGTATACAGCCACTGTAGATACTTTTTTAGTGATATTTACTCCAGACCCGGGTTTATTTCCCGGATGTCAGATTACAGGTGTGGTTGTAATGGAAGAAAGAACAACTGCAGAGATTGGAATCCCCGGTGGTGTTGATTTGAGTATTTGTGCACCAGGTACATTTTCCTATGTAAATAATTCAAACCAGACATCGATGAAGCCTATCTCCGAAACCACCACTTTTATATGGGATTTTGGGGATGGATCTCCTCCAGTAGTCTATGATTATACCAATGCAGGCCAAACCGTAAGTCATGAATATTTACCAAATACAACAGGATGCGGAATTTTTGTAGAATTGACCGCCATAAATTATTGCGGAAGTACAACCGCCTTATTTGGTCCGATTAACATATGGGATTTAGACAGTGCAAATATTACCCCATCGGCTGTTGTACTTTGTTATCCCGATACCATCTTTACGTTTACAAATACAACTCAAATGAATTGTCAACCCGATAATTCGGCTCAACGATACGAATATTGGAATCTAGGTGATTATTGGGGATTGGGTTACGATTCAATTATACCCTGGGCACCATGGCCACCAACAATACCTTGGACTCTTGGTTTTCCAGGACCGGGAGCCTATACCGTTATGTTATTAGACAGTAGTTTTTGTGGAATCGATACGGCTTTTCAAACGGTATTTATTACTGTTCCTCCCGAAGTAGATCTAACTGTGAACCCCGATACAATTTGTATGGGAGAATCAGCTGAGTTCAATGGAATAATAATTGCAAATTCGCCAGATGCATTTTCATGGAATTTTGGCGATGGAATGGGTTGGCAAAATTTAGGATCAGGAATACAGATTTATACATTTCCTAATCCAGGAGATTATATTATACAATTTGTTGGAACAGTTTCCGCCGCAAGCTCCGGATGTTCAGACACTGCAACTGTTGCTCTTCATGTTCAACCTGCGCCAATTGCTGACATTATTGCTTCAGATACCTCTGCGTGTGATTCGTTAACCGTAATATTTACGGACAATTCGGTTGGTGGAGCAGTATCATGGATTTGGGATTTTGGAAATGGTAATACAAGTAATATTCAAAACCCTCCCCCCCAAGACTACAATTCCCCTGGTGTGTATACTGTTGTTTTATTAGCTGCTTCAAGTAATGGATGTATCAGTTCTGCAATCCAAACAATAAATGTCTGGGAATCGCCTATTGCTAATTTTAAAGCCGACAATGTTTGTCAAGGCGGATTATCCTTATTTGGTGACCTTTCTACATTTCCGGCAAATGATACTTTAGTTTCGTGGGATTGGGATTTTGGTAACGGAAACACTTCTACTGATCAAAACCCGACTAATGTTTATGTCAACACCGGAATATATAACGTTCAACTAACTGTATATACAGCCCATTGTAGTAATACTATAACCATCCTTGTTACTGTAGACCCAAAGCCAATTATAGGCTTTTTCCCTTCTCCTGATGAGGGATGTACGACATTGAATGTTGAATTCACCAACACCACAACCGGTGCTGTAAGTTATGATTGGGAATTTGGAGACGGTTGGACTTCTTCCCTTGAAAATCCTAATCACAACTTTATTAACCTTGGTTTAATTGACACGATTTACATTGTTCAACTTATTGCTGAAACTGCTTTTGGTTGTGCTGATACTGCATATGACCAAATAACTGTCTACCCGGGTTCATTGTCAGATTTTACAATTGGACCGGTCCCAGATTGCGCACCATCTGAGGTAGCATTCTTTAACAATTCGATAAACGGATTTACTTACGAATGGAATTTTGGCGATGGAACACCTATATCTAATTTAAGCGACCCCACACACCTATTCAATAATACTACTCTGTTTATCGAAAATTATAATGTGATGCTTGTAGCGTTTTCTACAACTGGTTGCTCTGATACCAGCTATCAAACCGTTTCAATAAATCCTCAACTGAACCTTGATATAGTGGCTAATCCTGATTCAGGATGTAGTCCTTTTACAGTTAATTTTCCGCAATCAGCAGCTGATGGAGCTGTAGTATGGTTTTGGGATTTCGGTGATGGCTTCACTTCTAATCAGCAGGCCCCTAGTCATACTTATATTAACAATACAGTAAATACACTCCAATTTGATGTTTCATTATTAGCAATGAATGCCTTTGGATGTACCGACTCCATTTTTACAACGATAACAGTTTATCCAAATCCGCTTTCTCAAATGAATGCGTCACCAACAATTGGATGTGCTTTACTCGAAGTTGATTTCGAAAACATATCTACAGGGGCTGTTGATTTTATTTGGTCTTATGGAGATGGCACTCCTAACGATACCACGACTAATGGATTTGTACAGCATACTTTTGACAATATCACTCCTGTTAGTCAATTCTATACAACTGCACTTATAGCAATCACAGATAATGGTTGCACAGATACATCATATCAACAAATAGAAGTTTACCCGAAAGTTACAGCCGATTTTACAGTTGATTCCGTGGGTTGCTCTCCTATGAATACAGTGTTTTTAAATCAAAGTATCGGTGCAAATCAATACGAGTGGGATTTTGGTGATGGATCGAATACCGAAACAACTTTAAATGTCCAGCATACTTATTTTAATACTTCGTATTTAAATGATATGATTTTCACTTCCACATTATATGTAATATCAATATATAACTGCCGTGATACAATTCAAAAAAACATAACAATTCACCCAAAACCCCTATCTCTCTTTTCGATTGATGATACATCAGGATGTTCTCCATTATCAGTAAACCTTACCAACGAATCTTTAGGAGCAGTATTTTACGAATGGGATTATGGAGATCTAACACCTGGTAGCAATACTATTGACACCATCCACAATCATTTATATTATAATACCGGAGGTGTAACAGTGGTCTTTGAAACAGAACTTATTTCTGAATCAAATTTTGGTTGTAAGGATACTTCATATCAAGATATTTATGTTTCACCTTCAGTTAGTGCAGGCTTTACGGCTGTTGACGAAGCATGTTCTCCAGCTCAAATCCAATTCACAAATACCTCATCTGGGGCAAATGATTTCATATGGGATTTCGGTGATGGAACTCAAGATATTAATATTAATCCGATCCATACTTTTATAAATAATTCTTTAAATGACACTATTTATTTAGTCACATTAATTGCTACTGGTACATTTTGTCCGGATACAACTTCACAATTCATTACCATACACCCACAACCTCAGGTTCAATTTCAAATAGACAGTATTTTAAATTGTCACCCTGTTGAAGTTAGCTTGCACAACCTTACTACTGGTGCTGACACTTACAACTGGAATTATGGCGACGGGCAGAACAGCACAAATGATCTTGAATTTCACTCTGTGATCTATACCAATAACACACAAGTTCCAATTGATTATAATATCCTATTGATCGGGCAAAACATTTATGGATGTATCGGTCAATTTACCCAACCAATTACGATTCTTCCAGAATTAAATATTAATATCAGTTTTGATACTTTGGGATGTAATCCACATACTATAAATGTTGAAAACAACACCAGTGGTGCCCTATTTAATTTCTGGGATTTCGGAGATGGTTTTATAGATAACATTCCTGAGCCATCACATACTTATTCTAATTTCTTTCAAGGTGATAGTATTTATCAATTAGTATATATCGCTCAGAGTTACGAAGGTTGCTCCGATACGATTATTCAGAATGTTTATGTTTTTCAGGTTCCTGAAGCGCAATTCACCGCTAATCCGCTTTCGCAAACCTATCCGGACGCTAAGGTTTTTATAAATGACTTGTCGGTTGCTGATGAGGTTTCCTACGCTTGGGATTTAGGAGATGGTACGGTTTCGAATAGTTTTGATTTAAAAGAACATACCTATGCTACCTGGGGTAACTATAATATTTCCCTTGCTCTCGAAAATGCTGGTGGTATATCTAATTATTCACAAGCTATAATAATTAATCCTCCTGTTCCAATTGCTGATTTTATTGGAGGTGGAACCGGATGTACACCGATGACTGTTTCATTTACAAATAATTCATTATACGCTGAATCCTATCTGTGGGAATTTGGTGACGGAGGTCAATCAAATCTTGAAAATCCAACGTATGTCTATTACACACAAGGATTTTATAATGTGTCATTAACTGCATATGGTCCCGGAGGTGAAAACACTGTAATACATATTGATTCTGTTCATGCATTCCCTCAAGCATTTGCTTTTTTTACAGCATCAACTGACTTAGTTTATATACCCAACGATCCAGTGACATTTTTCAATCTTTCAGAAAATGCCACAGATTTATTTTGGGATTTTGGTGATGGTTTCAATTCAACCGATCAAAACCCAATTCATTATTATATTGAAGAAGGTACATATAATGTGATTTTAACGGCCAATAATGAATTTAACTGCCCCGACACCTATACTGCTGAAGAGGTAGTTATTGCCGTTGCGAGTGGTGAAATTCTTTTCCCTAATGCGTTTACACCTAATCCAAATGGTTCGAATGGTGGAGTTTATGATCCTAACGATCCTAGTCAAAACCTTAATGATGTTTTTCACCCAGCATTTTCTGGTGTTGAAGAATTTCAGATGTGGATATATAACCGATGGGGTCAATTACTTTTCGAATCAAACGATATATTGATTGGATGGGATGGGTATTACAAAGGAGAATTGTCGCAACAAGATGTTTACGTTTGGAAAGTTAAGGTTTTAACCTCTCAAGGAACTGTAATAAATGATGCAGGAGATGTAACTCTAATTAGATAGCTGATGAAAAGGATTATAATCATATTAATTATTGCGTTATTTAGTTTTTCTGAAGTTTTCTCGCAGAAAAATTATACGCGTCTTCATCGTGATATATTCGATGAAGCTACACTTTATTTTTATGATGAGGACTATCAAACTGCGCTCTCTATTTATGAGCAATTGTACGTAATTGATACAACTTTTAACGAAATAAATTATCTGATTGGTGCTTGTATGATTAGCATTCGAGGAAAAGAAGATGAGGCGTTCCCTTACCTTAATAAAGCGGTGATCGGAGATATTAAAGAAGCTAACTTTTGGTTGGCTAGAGCGTATCATATTAGGATGGATTTTGAAAATGCAGTAAAATATTATAAGTATTATGAGCATTTTCCTGAAAAGGAAATACCTGATGAAGAAATTAAACGATATCTCGAAATATCAGTCAGGGCTAAAGAGATGGTATCTAATCCAATCGAAATAGAATTGGAAAATCTTGGACCTGGAGTAAATACCCTTTTTTCTGAATATGTACCTCTGGTATCATCAGATCAAAAAGAGGTGTATTTTACCTCAAGAAGACCAGACGGCGTTGGTGGACAGAAGGATGATTATAACAATTACTTTGAAGATATTTACTACTCTCAACTGATAGATGGAGAATGGGCTCCTGCGGTTAATATTGGCGAATCGCTCAACACATCAACCCACGATGCAACGGTTAGCTTAACCAGTAATGGTAACGAAATGATTATTTACAGGACCAATAAAAACTTATCGGGAGGTGATTTGTACCTTTCACAACATAGTAAAACCGGCTGGGAAACTCCTTTAAAATTAACCGAAAACGTAAATTCTCAATATCAGGAATCTTCTGCTATTATCAGTCCCGATGGAGAGATCATGTATATTGCTTCAAACCGTCCGGGAGGTTATGGTGGAAAGGACATTTACCGGGTTCGGAAACTACCTAATGATGAATGGAGTTTACCTGAAAATCTAGGTCCTACTATAAATACAGCTTACGATGAAGACGCCCCGTTTATCCATGCAGACGGAATAACGCTCTACTTTTCATCGAACGGACTGGAAACCATGGGTGGGTTTGATATTTTTGAAAGTAAACTAGATGAAAACGGGTATTGGACAATACCTTTAAATCTGGGTTATCCACTTAATACAGTAAAAGATGATATTTATTTTGTTATGAGTCCTGATGGTAGATCAGGTTATTATTCATCAGATATGGCTGGTGGATATGGGCAACAGGATATCTATAAGATCAATATTCTATACGATAAAAAAAATATCGTTGTCATAAAAGGTCAAACCCTTGATTTAATTACCCAGGAACCTCTAAAAAGCAAAATAACGGTTATCGATCAAAATAAAAGAGAAATTCAAGGTTTCTATCTATCAAATTCGGTCACCGGAAAATTCATTTTAATTGTTCAACCTGATATAAATTATAAACTCATTATTGAGGCTAACGGATATAACGAATTGAGCAGACAGATAAGAGTAGATAATATCAGAGATACGTGGCTACAAGAAGAGAATAAAAAATTTGAATTAAGTCTTTTAATGGAGTAATGAAAAAGATAATTCTAACATATCTATTTTTTATAACCTGGATTATTTCACAGGCACAGGATCCGCAATTCACGCAGTTCTATGCTAATCCTCTGTACTTAAATCCGGCCTTTGCCGGAACTTCAATACAGAGTCGATTTATTCTTGCAACACGTGTTCAATGGGCTTCAATTCCCGGCGCATTTCAAACATATTCAGCATCTTATGATCAGTTTTTTCCAGATATAAAATCAGGATTCGGGATTAACATTTATTACGATAGAGCAGGTACCGGAGGCCTTTCAACTACCAATGCACGCTTGTCCTATGCATATGAAATAAAAATAAATCGAAATTTGTATATCAGACCAGCCGTTGAATTCGGTTATGTATTTAGGGCATTAGATTTTAGTCGACTTACTTTTGGTGATCAACTGCTAACCGACAATCCGATATCCGGTGAAATCATTTCAGATCAGGGTGTACAATATGCTGATGTAAATGCAGGTGCATTGCTATATGCAAATAGTTACTGGGTTGGTATATCTTTCCATCATATTAACAAACCAAATGAGTCATTCATGAACGAAGAAA
>PVMS01083824.1_pt1 | contig 10523 bp, 7 predicted proteins | sample 1853461 | NCBI WGS metagenome assembly PVMS01 (sample SAMN08582032, study PRJNA380276) | Marine sediment metagenome, whole genome shotgun sequencing project. | isolation source: ocean sediment barecode stripped | collected 2017
CCTGCGGCAAACCGGCAAGATAAGACGTTACGGGCAGGGCTCTGGGGCTGACTGTGGCGGCGGCGCGCGTTTTTAACCAACCGATTTCAAGGAGGTGTCCTTTTTGAGGGTTGGCGCCGGTTGCCTGGCAATCAAGCGCCAGAATTTTTAAGTCGGCAAGGTTTGTTTTCATCTGTAAAAATTATATTTTAGCGCAAATAATATTAAAGCTGCGTGTCGTTTGGCTACTGGCTACTTGCTTCTTGCTGCTGGCCGAACCAGAGATCAGGAGCCAGATGCCAGAGGCCAGTAACCAGCGGCCAGAGACAAGCAGCCAGGAACCAGTGACCAGAGACGAGCAGCCAGTAGCCAGTGACCAGTGACAAGAAGCCAGGCACCAGGAGCCAGATCTGAGTTTAGCGAATTTTGATAATAATTCAATGGTTGAAACCGGGAATTTTTATTTTATTTTTTGTTTTAATGATGTCAATATGTTATTGAAATGTATTTATTCGTAATAGATATTAGTACGTTATTCCCAAGCCGGACTAGCCGGTTGGAGTGAAGCGTAAATCCCGATTTATCGGGGAACCCAAAATGATTAATCACGAAAGCACGAATTTTTTTTTCTTTCGTGCTTTCGTGATAAAAAAATTTTTTCATAAAATGCAAAGAATTCACAACTAAGACTCTAAAATTGTTGTTTTTCGTGGCAAAAAATTATTTAATATCTTTATAGATGATTAGATATCAATGCTTCACCGGAAACTAAGCGAGTTTTAATTTTTTTTTGTTTAGATCATTTGAATTTTGGTGCTTAGAAATTTGTTTCGTATTTCTTATTTCGAGTTTCGTATTTCCGGTTTATCCGGGTTAGGTGCTTGTATAAATTTCAAACCATACTGCAGTTGATGGAGGCCGGATGCAACCCGCGTTTTACAATGCTTTAAAAAATTTAAAAGAAGGCATTCCTCGCTTGGCGGAATTGCTGAAATTCGGTGACCGCTCCGATATCGCCTCCTGGGTTAACATCGTTGAAGCTAAATTGATTCCCCGCTTTTCATCTGATTTCCCCATTGTTGTGGCTATTTGCGGCGGAGGTTCTTCCGGCAAATCGACTTTGTTCAATTCGCTGTCCGGAGAGCGGCTGGCGCCGACCGGCGGCCGTGCCGGCATGAACCGCCGGGTGCTGTTTTCGGTTCCTGAAACCCTGGTGGCGCAAAACCGGGTGGTTGCCGATCTGGCCGAACCGTTTAAATCGGATTTGCAACCGCTAAAGGATAGCGATGATCTTACGATTCCCGGAAATCCGCTATATGTCATCAACCGATCGGGGCCGGAAGACCTTGTGCTACTGGACACGCCCGACTTTGACACCGGAGCCAGAGGCGAATATATCAACCGGGATGTGACCCGCATGGCCCTGGAAGCATCGGATATATTCATTTATATTTTTACCAACTCTAACTATAACAATCGGGACAACACCGACTTTATGTCCCGGATGCTCACCGGCATCGGCAAACGCAAGTGTTTTCTGATCTATCGTGTTTATCCCAGCTTTAGCGACCAGGAGGTGCAGGAGCATGCCATGACCGTTGCCGGGGGTATTTACGGCGATGATGCCGAAAAAAATCTTCTGGGAATCTATCGCGCCGATGAAGACAACCGCGTAGCGGCGGCCGAACAGGACGTAAAGCTGCGGCCCGTGCCCGCTAATGGGCCCGAGTTTATTTCGGCGCTGGCATCCATTGATGCGCCTGAATTGCGACTCGAACTGCACAGGTCAATATTAACCGATGCACTCAAAGAGGCCGAAGACCTACTTGGCGATGCCGGACGCTCCCTTGATGAGCTGTGCCTGTACCTTGATGCGTTTCAAACCGTCCAGAGTCAATATGTGCATGAAGCGCTGAAGCATTTCCCGATGGATCGTGTAATGAAACGGTTTGCCAAAATTTGGGCGCGAACCGATCCGGCTCATATTAAGTTTATGCGCAAAACCGGGAGTGTGATCGAGTTTCCGCTGAAGGTACTGTTTGGAGCAGCGGGCTGGGCCAAAGATCACGTCATATCGAGCAAAGCCGGACCGGCAGATTCCGGAAATTTTCACAAAAAAATGGAGGAAGATCTGGTAACCGCGGTGACGAGTCTGCACGCACAGGCCATCGGCCCTCAGATTACGGTTTCCGGATCATTAAACGATCCGGTTGTAAAACGCATGTCGGATCTGGTTGATCGCATTCGCGTCCAACAGAGCAATGCCGGGGTTCAAAATCCCCGGGCGGAATCTGCCGATCAGGATCATGTTCTGCGTTTTTTTGTCGACACCCATCCGGCAGTTATCTCCGAACAGGAACGATTACGGGATCAAGATTTTAGATCCATTTTACAATCCATCCTTTCCCAAAAAGAAGAACTGGTCGAGATCCCGCAGGATATGGTAGCGGATCTAAAAGATCTGGCCCATCATTTTCGCAGTAAAATGGGGGTATGGGCCAAAATCAGCCAGACCTTCTGGGCTTCATTGAACGTCCTGCCGGCAACTGCAGCCGTTACCTATGTGCTTTCCACAGGCGATCCGGTCGGCGCTGCCGGGATTAAAGTCAAATTAACCGGGCTTTTCGGTGCCAAAGATCTTTATGCCCTGGTTGCCATACCGGTGACCACTCAATTAAAAAAAGCGGATCAACAACAGCTCGAAACCATGCTGGGGCCGATTGCCGAGGCCTGGTTTAATCACAAATTAAAAAAAGTGCAGCAGCTTTTTGAGCAAACCATCACCGCCGGCACGATCCGAATGGCGAACGATACCATTGAGCGGGCAACTGCCCAGGTCGCCGAAATTAAAAACAGCATGGATATCTGTGCAAAGGAAATAAAGTAGAAAATGAATTTAGATCGCAATACCGCCGTTCTAAAAGCCATGGGCAGAATCGAGGGGTTTAAAAATGATTTGCATCGGCTGAATTCCGAACTCAGTCATGCGCCCTTGTGGCTTCCGGGTCGTGGTCTTGAAAAACAGTGCGCTGAAGCCGTTCGTATGATTGAAGACATTGCCGAGCGGTTTGAACGCAAGCTGGTGGTCACTATTGTAGGTCCCAGCGGTTCGGGAAAATCCACCCTGTTGAATGCTCTGGCCGGTGTTGATGATTTTTCGAAGATCGGTCATCAGCGACCGACCACGGACCATTTAGTTGTTTTTAGCGGAGGACCAGTAGATCAAAACGATACCGGCCAGTTGGCAGAAGTCTTTGATAGTGAAATCGTTGAAATCCGCGCAAACCCTGCCGCCGATCGCCTTGAGCATGTGCTGTTAATCGACACTCCGGATACGGATAGCAGGGCTTTTAAAAAACATATTCCCATTGTCGAGCGTGCGATCACAAAATCCGACATGCTCATCTGTGTGTTTGATGCCGAAAACCCCAAACGAAGGGATCATGTGGATTTTCTGGCACCTTACATACAAAAGTTCGGCGGGAAATCGTTGGTTTGTGTTTTAAATAAATGTGACCGGCTCGATGAGCCGGAGCTCAAAAATCAAATTGTGCCCGATTTTCTGGAGCACATTCGCATGGGCTGGCAAATGCCGGCCGATCGTGTATTTTGTATATCCGCAAGGCGTAACTTGAAAGATCCGGACTGGGATGAAACCGTCGGTCCCAAACATGATTTTGATGAGTTTGAAGATTTGAAGCAACTGGTGGACGTTACGATCAATCGTGCCGGGTTTATTGTCGATCGTCGACTCGAAAACGCTAAACACTTGCGGGATTTTGTATTTGAGGAGGCCGGCCACGAAGTTTTAAAGAACAAAGCCGTTTTGGTCGATGCGGCCGACCGGATCACAGCGGCTGAAAAAAAAGCGCTGGGCAACGCGGTTGTCGGCATGCAGGAAAACGCAACCCGACAGTTTTTTGGACTTAATGTTGTGGTTTACCAGAAGCTCGCTCAGCGGTGGTTGGGTCCCATGGGTTGGATGATTGCCATCTGGGCACGGATGTTGATTTTTGGTAGCGGAATCATGGCCGTTTTTCGATTCGGCCGCCCCCTGCGCCAGGTGATCGGCACGTTTTCGGCTTTAAGGCATTCGAAGGATGCCAAATCAGTCTTCGAAGATCCTGAAAAAGATCAACGCATGGCGGCGGCTTTTAGAAATTATCGGCTCGTTGTGCTGGCGCACTGGCCCGAAATCGCCAAATCCATGGTTCAAGGCGGCTTTGACAGCTCGATTCGCAAAGTGGAAGAGGCGCTGTCCGGTACGGATGGTTTCAAAGACAGGCTCGCGTCCATCTGGACGGATGCATTAGACGCAGAAATCGAACGCTTGACCGGCAAGCTCAGTGGTTTGTTGCTTCAAATCCTTTTTAATATACCGGCCATCGCTATTCTGGGCTATTGTGGCTGGTTAACCCTGCAAACCTTTTTTAGCGGCAGCTATCTCTCCGGCGATTTTTTTATGCACGCTTTCTGGGCCATCGGCATTATCCTATTTTTAAGCTTCTTCATTTTGCAGGTCTGCATCCGGGCCGCAGCCGGTGTCGGGCGGATCACCGGCAAAGCGTTTGAAAAACTGAAAAGCCAGCTTGAGCAGTTGAATGAATTTAATCATAACCCGTTAAAATCCCAGCTTGAAACCGTACTGGGTCTGGCGATTCTGGCCGAAGCGAATCGTCTGTCAAGGTTCAGAGGTTCAGGGTTCAAAGGTTCAGAGGTTCCACCGGAGGCGGATTAGGTGCCAGGTGTCAGTGTTCAGGTTTCAAGGTTCAGAGGTTAATTAACAGAAGACAGATATCAGAGGTCAGAGGACAGATGAAAAACGGAGAGTAGGGCAGCCCTCGACTCGACTGAGCTCGCCGCAGGCTGCGGCTGTTAGAAACCAGCAGCCAGCGACCAGGTGTCAGGTTACAGAGGTCAGATATCAGAGGGCAGAAGACAGATGGCAAAAACTGGAGGATGAAACACATTATCAGTCATCTGTCGTCTGTTTTCTGTTATCTGTTGACTGATCTCTGACACCTGATAGGCGACCCTTTAAATAAAAATCTATTCTGAACAATCCTAGGCTTGAGTGATGGCGCAGTGCACCTTATGTGAACAGTATTCAGCGGTCATCTCCAAATCGCTGAGAGTCTGTCTGGCGTGTATTCGTCAGCGGCCGCAGGAGGCGCTGGAATTTGCCGCCTGCGCCCACCGTGAAAGCCGGGCGGAATTTGGACTGCCGCCTAACCCGCCGGACAGTTCCGAGGGCCTGTCATGCAATATCTGTGTGAACCGCTGTCGCATGGCTGAAAATGAGATCGGCTACTGCGGGCTGCGCCGCAACCACAACGGTCGCCTGGTGGGGGTGTCTTCAACCACCGGAAAGCTCTCATGGTATCATGATCCGCTGCCGACCAATTGTGTTGCCGACTGGGTCTGCCCCGGCGGAACCGGTGCCGGTTATCCTCAATTCGCCAATCGTTGCGGGGCTGAAGCCGGTTTTAAGAATCTGGCGGTTTTTTTTCAAGGCTGCTCGTTCAACTGCCTGTTTTGCCAGAACTGGCATTTCCGAAACGAAACATTTACATCCCCTTTTCGCTCGGTGGAAGAACTGGTGGCGGATGCGGATGAGCAGACAGCCTGCATTTGTTATTTCGGTGGAGATCCATCGCCCCAGATGCCGTTTTCCCTTAAAGCTTCAAAACAGGCTCGGGAAAAAGCAACCGACCGGATTCTTAGAATCTGCTGGGAGACCAATGGTTCGGTCAATCCGGACCTGCTCGATCAGATGCTGGAAATCGCCATCGATTCCGGCGGCTGCGTGAAGTTCGATCTTAAAGCCTGGGATCCAGCGCTGCATATTGCTCTCACCGGGGTTACCAATCAACGCACCCTGAACAACTTTACCCGTGCAGCCGAAAAAATCGGTCGTCGACCGGTCCCGCCGCTGCTGATTGCCAATACCCTGCTGGTGCCGGGCTATATCGACCGGCAGGAAGTTGCCGCTATTGCCGGATTCATTGCCAATCTCAACCCGGATATTCCTTACAGCCTGCTGGCTTTTCATCCCCAATTTTTCATGTCTGATATGCCTGTGACATCAAAATCGCTGGCGAACCGATGTCTCCAGGCCGCCCGGGATTCTGGGCTGAATAATGTGCGACTCGGAAATGTGCAACTTATCGCATGAACTGGGTGTCAGGTGTCAGGTTACAGAGGTCAGATGTCAGATGTCAGAGGACAGAAGACAGATGGTAAAAACTGGAGGATGAAACGCATTGTCAGTCATCTGTCATCTGTTTTCTGTTATCTGTTGACTGATATCTGACACCTGACACCTGAAACCTGAAGCCTGACGTACCGCAGCCAAAATCGGCTAATTGAAAAAATACCGAGGGGAATATTGGATAAAGTCCTTTTAAACAAACCCAACATCTTGATTACCGGCCTGCCGGGTTCGGGTAAGACCACGCTTTTTAGGCGACTTGTTGAGAAACTGCGGCATTTGAATCCAGTCGGATTTTATACCGCCGAAATCCGAAAGCACGGGAAGCGCCAGGGGTTTAGCCTCAGCAGCCTGGATGGGCGAACCGGTATTCTTGCCCATGTGGATTTTCGCACGGGCTATCAGGTGGGAAAATACGGAGTTGATGTTGCCGGATTTGAAGCCTTTATTGAGCTCCTGCCGGTTCTGGCATCTGAAACCGGTCTGGTTATGATCGATGAAATCGGTAAAATGGAGTGTTTATCCGATGATTTTACAAAAATCATCAGCGACATTTTAAATTCTGAAAAGCCGCTGATCGCCACCATCGCCCAAAAAGGCGGCGGTCTGATAGCGGGACTAAAGAAACGATCTCATGTGCAGCTCTTTAAACTCACCCGCGAAAACCAGGACGATTTACTCGAAAAAATCTGTTCTGTTTTATCTGTATTGGGGTCATGTTGATTTTAGATTTTGGAATTTGGATTGCGGATTGAAAATATTGGAGCTCAATTGTATTGCGGGTCAGTCTGTTCTTAAATCCAAAATCCGAATTCTAAAATCCAAATTGTGAATAGCTCCAGTACTCCAACACTCCATGTGATTTATTTAAGGTCAAATATTTTTTCGAACCATTTTAACGATTCGCTATCGGTGATACTCAGCCTTTTGGCCACGGCCGGTGAAAATACGGCAAACGTTCCGGTGGCCCTGGCGCAGCAAACATCATATTTATTATAAATCCGTCCTTCCATCAAAGCCTCGTGTTTGCCTTTTTTATCCAAAACCGTGCCTTCAGCTTTCAATGGATTGCCAACATAAACCGGTTTGAGGAAATCAACGCTGATGGATTTTGTCATGGGTATCCGTTTTAGCAAATAGATCGTGGCCCAGCTCATGATCTCGTCCATAATCGTCGTGAGGACTCCGCCATGAACCAGGTTATTCCAACCGCAGAGATGGTGGGGCACGACCAGTTTGGAATATACCGCCGCTTCATCTGTGTAAAATGTCATCCGCAGGCCGGATGTATTCACCGGACTGCAGCCGAAACAATTGTGGTCACCCCTATTTGGCAGCTGGGTGTAATCTTCGTTCTTTAGCACCATAAATTGTGTCTCAGCGGTAAATCTCTTCAAATAATTTGTCGGCGATATCTATGTCGAGTTTCTTAAGGATTTTATATTGATCCAGAGCAGAGGCTTTATCTCCCTGATTTAAATAGGCCTGCCCGATTGCATAATGGGCGGGTGCGAAATCCGGATTAATTCGAATGGCCTGTTTGTATACCTCCATTTGGTCCCTGGTTTGATCGAGTTCACCGAAAATGACACCCAGATTAAAGTAGGCATATTCAAAATCAGGATCGATATCGATAGTCTTCTTATAGGCTTCTATGGCTTCCGAGTATTGGCCGAGTTTGGTGTAGCTAACCCCGAGGTTATAATGGGCCTTGGCCGCCTCGGGATTGATGTGAACCACATTTTGAAATGCCTCTTTCCCATCCATCAATCGTCCGATCTTGGAGTAGATGACTCCCAAATTAAAATACGCCGCTTCAAAACCGGGATTAATACTGACGACCTTATTATATGATTCAATCGCTTCATCGAAGCGATCCAGTTTGTGGTAGTAATTTCCCAGATGGAAATGCGATATCTCATTTGTCGGGTCTGTTCGGATGGCCTGTTTATAGGCCGCTATGGCGTCGTTGTGGCTATTTTTGCCGGCATAGCAATATCCGAGGCCGTACCATGCCGTTGTGCTGTTCGGATCTTTCTCGGTTGCCTTTTTAAAATACTGCAGGGCTTTTCGGTCTTGCCCGTTTACTGAAAAACTAAACCCTTTGCGGCACAATTCTCCTGCCAGTCTTGGTTTTTGATTGCTCTGACTATAGGTCCATTCTGAGAGGGTTTGGCCGGGTGTGTTTGTTTTCAGGTCCAGGATAGATTTGCCCGATATGGCAAAATTGAGGTTTTGGCCCTGCAAAAATTGAAAGGTGGCCACCCCCACGACCTTGCCCTCCATGTTAACCACCGGACTGCCGCTTGAACCGGGTGATATCGGGGCCGACATCTGGAAAAAAATCCCTACACCGGGTATTTCTCGCACGGAAGAAACAATCCCGTCGCTGACAGAATGCTCGAGCCCCATCGGGCTGCCGATAACCATGACGTGCTGAGCCACGGGGGGCATTTCATCACTTACTTTGATCCAATGAACCTTTTCCGGAGGAATATCCACCCATACTTTTATCAGATCTGTTGTTTGATTTTCAGCCACAACGGATTTAATCGGGTAGGTGCTGCCATCTGCGGTTTTGATTTCAGCGCCGAATTTTCCAACAAGCACATGATAATTCGTAATTAAATAACCGTTTTTGTCTACAAAAAATCCGGTACCGATATTGGCTACATTGTGGTCCACATCGTAAGCAACAACAGTGGCCACCGAAGGCTGGACAACTTTTACCAGTTCGGTCAAATCGGTTTCGGCTTTGACTGGCTCGCAAAGGAAAACCACCCAGAGACTAAATAGAATCAGAATTATTTTTGATTTCATTACATTATTATGGAAAGCGGTAAAAATCATTACAAATGCCGTATTCACACTAAGTCGCCGATTCGGTTGCGGCCTTACATGATAGAGCGCGGTACACGGTCACCATCATGTTCAATAAAAAAGGCTTAATATAGAGCTATCCTCCAGAAAATCGATGAAATTCCCTGAAAAAATGTTTTGAGGCCTTATAATAAGCAGAAAATTCGCAGGATAAAGCCATACTGCATTATTTTTTGATATTTCGTCAATAGTCTATCACGATCGATAATGATTGTTTCGGATTCGTCTTTTTCAAAGCCGCGCTGAAACTCTTGAATACACAATATATGGGTTTTTTTCTTGACATTTAGCTATATATTGCGATATAAATATAACAGCACAAAGATGATTGTTGCTGGCCATTGGTAATAATCATTTGAGGGCAGGCAGGGCAAAACCATCGCAACGATTTGCCCGAAATGGTCATAATGAACAGCGACGAGGCCTTGTAGAACCGATTTTTGTTGATTTCAGTTTGTGATAATGTTTCATTATGACCGCAATTAAAACACCCCCGGGCGGTGTGAGGGCTACCCGGGGGTTTTTTTGTGGCATGCGCAGCTAAGCTTTATCTGCTTCAATTTTTACGGCGTTGCTTAACTCTCTCTGGGCCTCAGCACAGTCGCAGTGACCGTCGATGGCTTCAATAAAATGCATGCATCGATTGCTAATCGTTGATTTTTCAGCGTATTTGCATCTTTTCTGATCATTCCAGACCGTGCCTGCACTGCAACGCGACATCAAACCCGCCACGCAGTAATTTGCACAACCCAGCCGTACGTCGCGAGTCTCTTCGCGGAGCAGGCAACTGCGTTTCTCTTGCGGTATGCATTTAGCCATTTTAACACCCTATCCTAACGGACTGCATTCAGTTCTATTGTCTCAAACTATGTAGCTGTCGGTGCTCTTTCCTCAAAGAATCGTGAATTCGCATCGAGCGCCATCTGCCAAGACAAAACGGTTTCAAACTAACCTCATGCCTCCTTTACCATTTCACCCATGCCCGTTTGCTTGATCTAAATCAAAAGACGTAATAAATTCCGAATCTGTTGACACGCTAACATCGCAACGGTTGGATATGCATTTAAAGATGCACCGGATGGTTCGCATTGTTAATTAGAAACCGCACCCAGTACGCATTTTAGAATAAAATAATGGAGGGCTATTCTTTAATTGTTGAAAACGCTCGCTAACACCAACAAAGGCAAATGTGAAGAGCCGAATGTAAGGTTGAAGTTACAAAAGTTGCGGATCGATGAGATTAAACTCAGCCGGTGTTTTATTGATTACAGGTTTTGATAAAGTCGGCAACCAGATAGGCGAGGGTTTTGCCGACCCCCGGAAGGTTTTACATGTTGAGGTTTTTAGAGGCGGTAGGATGATGGTTAATGGTAACGGATGTTGGGATATCCGATAAAGGCGTTATTCGACAAATACGGTTCGTCGCTCTTTGCCCTTCTTCCTTTTTTCATTC
>PVMS01181235.1_pt1 | contig 10523 bp, 13 predicted proteins | sample 1853461 | NCBI WGS metagenome assembly PVMS01 (sample SAMN08582032, study PRJNA380276) | Marine sediment metagenome, whole genome shotgun sequencing project. | isolation source: ocean sediment barecode stripped | collected 2017
AAGCAATAGCAACCTCCGTTGAATTGTTACCGATATCGCCAACGAGCTTGCAACAAAATACAATGCGAAGATATGTGCGGCCCTTGTCAAAGAGGCGGCTGATGTTTACGAAAAACGAGGTCGTTTGAAACAGTAAAAGGAGTTGCCGGCATATGCCGTACATCGCTGGAGTGGATATCGGTAACAATTCAACGGAGGTTGCTATTGCTGAATTTACCCGATCAGGCGAAGCGCGGATCGTTTCCAGCTCAATCGTAAAAACGGTGGGTATCAAGGGAACCGTTCGGAACGTCTTTGGCATCATTGATGCCTTGGACCGGGCCCTAGGCCCTTTAGGGATTCCACGCAAGGATCTCGGCATTGTTATGCTGAATGAGGCTACCCCGGTTATCGGTGATGTTGCCATGGAAACAATAACTGAGACTGTGATCACGGAATCCGCCATGATCGGCCACAATCCGTCTACGCCGGGAGGGACGGGATTAGCGCTCGGAACCACCATCATGCTGGAAGATCTGGCATCTGCTTCCCGGGATAAGCAATGGATCGCGGTTATCCCGGGTTCAACAGAGTTTCGTTCGGCGGCTGAGCAACTGAACAGGGCCATGTCTGCGAAATTGCAAATTTCCGGAGCCATTGTTCAGAAAGACGACGGAGTGCTCATTCACAACAGGCTGCATCATTCCATTCCCATTGTGGATGAAGTCGTTCATATTGATCGCGTCCCCGTGGGAATGCCGGCAGCGGTAGAGGTAGCAGCGATTGGCAAAACGGTTGAGAAGCTTTCCAATCCCTATGACATTGCGACCCTGTTTGAGCTAACCCCTGAGGAGACCCGCGACATTGTTCCTATTGCCAGGGCTCTCACAGGAACCCGGAGTGCCGTAGTCATTAAAACCCCCCGTGGCGATATTCAGGAACGTCGAATCCCGGCAGGTAAGGTTAAACTCATCGGCCGACATCAAAAAGTTGACATTCAGATCGATGAAGGTGCTGAGAGCATTATGGAACAGGTGGTGAAGGTATCACCACTTCTGGAAATACAAGCTGAACCTGGAACCAATGTGGGCGGTATGTTCGAAACGGTTCGCCAGGTAATGGCCGATCTGACAGATCAGCCCGTCAGCGCCATCCGTGTCCAGGACATTCTTGCCGTGGATACGCTCGTTCCCCAGAGAGTACGAGGGAGTCTGGCGGGTGAATACTCTCTTGGCAATGCAGTTGGATTGGCAGCCATGGTTGAAACCCAAAAACTGCCCATGCAGCGATTGGCACGAAAGCTGGAAGAAGAAATCATGGTACCGACAATTGTTGCGGGAGTTGAAGCCGAAATGGCTATAAGAGGAGCCCTGACCACACCCGGAACAAAGCCCCCTATGGCCATACTCGATCTGGGCGGTGGGTCGACGGATGCCTCTTTGATAACCGAATCCGGTGAAATCAAAAGTGTACATCTTGCGGGGGCAGGTGAAATGGTCACGCTTCTTATCGATAAGGAGCTCGGCCTCGACGATCTTGAGCTGGCAGAAAATATCAAGCTTTTTCCTCTGGCGAAAGTTGAAACACTTTTTCATCTGCGTCATGAAAACGGCTCGGTACAGTTTTTCCATGAGCCTCTTGATCCCCGTCTTTTCGGACGTGTTGTCGTGATTTCCGAAAACGGACTGATACCGGTAGAAACTCGTGAACCTTTGGCAAAAATTGTCGAAATTCGACAAAAAGCCAAAAAAAAAGTTTTTGTACATAATTCCCTCCGTGCTCTGGAAAGGGTTGGACCGGCCAACAATATCCGTCTAATCAGTTTCGTGGCATTGGTAGGAGGATCCGCGCTGGATTTTGAAATTCCCCGCATGATTTCGGATTCCTTGATTGAATACGCTGTGGTCACAGGCAGAGCCAACATCCGTGGAACAGAAGGCCCTCGAAACGCTGTGGCTACTGGTCTTGTTCTTGCTTATGAAGAAAAGCAAAGAAATTAGTCCTGTGGAGGATAAACGTATGGCCGGAAGTGAGGCGAAACCGGTGGTTCGAATATTGACGACCGTGCCTTCACCGGAGAAAGCTATTGGATATATACTTTGGGGGCTGGAAGAAGAAGAGATTCCGGCGGAGATCGAAGAAGTAGAGGAAAAACCGCTGAAGATCCTTGCCAAACAGGCTGCTGACGGGTCTAAGCTCAATGTCGGAATTGGCATTAGCGGAACCGATCAAATGGTTGTATTACACCATCGAGATCTGCCGGCTGACAAGCCTTTATTTTCGATGGCAGCCGATGAATTTAATATGACGCAGCTGCGTATGTTGGGCGCCAATGCCGCTCGACTGGTAAAAGGAAATCCGCTGCTTTTTCACTCTGAACAGGCTTATTCCGCTGGTCCGAAAGACTCGATGCAACTCCAACAAAACGCTCTAAACGATCTGGCGCAACTTTCTCAAAATCAATTAGGGGAATTGATTACCTTAGTAGTAACAGAATTGCTAACCAACATAGAAAGACAGGGATAATCCATGAAAAAGAAAAGCCTTGGACTGATAGAAACGTGGGGCTTTATACCGGCCATTGAGGCCGCAGATGCCGGAGCCAAAGCGGCGGATGTTATCCTGATCGGATATGAGATTACCAAGGTAGCATTAGTGACAGTAAAATTCAGGGGAGACGTAGGCGCGGTTAAGGCTGCGGTCAGCGCTGGGGCGGCGGCGGCCAGGAAAGTTGGAAAGGTAGTGACTGTCCATGTGATTCCCAGACCTGATCGACAAGTTCCTATAGAGCCTTCAGACAGGCCATCTCCCTCTGAAACAAAAACCGATAAACCGAAGCCTCCTGCTGCTCCTACCGCGACAGAGAAAATTGCAGCGAAATCGACACCCCCCCAGCCTGCCAAAGTAAAAGAGGCTAAAGAGGTGCCTGAAGAGAAAACGCCTTTGCAAAAGAAAAGTGTAAAAGTGAAACAGCGACCGGAGACTTCTTCAAAAAAGAAAACGGCTAGACCGAAAAAAAAGCCCAAACCTAAAAGGAAAGCCAAAAAAACCGACACGATGTAGACATAAAGGAGTGTAAAATGCCTGATCTTCGTTCTTACGTATATTTAGATCGCCTGCAGCCCCAGTTTGCCGCCTATATAGGTGCCAACGCAAGAGGATATATTCCTATCCCAGGCATGGCCGCAATACTCGTAGAAGTTTCCCCCGGAGTTGTGATCCACAGAGTAATAGATGCCGCTGTAAAGGCGGCAAATATACGTCCGGGTCTCATGGTGGTGGAACGGCATTTTGGTGTACTGGAGTTTCATTCACAAGCACAGGCAGACGTGAAACATGCCGGTTCCGCCGTACTCAAATCTTTGGGATTGACCCTTGCAGATCGTTTTAAACCAAAGATTTTAAACTCTCAGGTCATCCACAAAGTGAACGCCTACCACGCCCAGATGACCAATGTCTCCCGGCTCTGCTCAATGCTGTTACCTGGGCAGGATCTATACATTCTTGAAGTTCAGCCTGCTGCTTACATTACGCTTGCTGCCAACGAAGCTGAAAAAAATTCTCAGATCACTCTCGTGGATTGCAGAACATATGGAGCGGTAGGTCGGTTATCCCTGGCTGGAAAGCAAGCGGATATTGAACGTGCTTCAAGTGCGGCGGAGATGGTGATTAAAAGACTTACGGGAAAGGAAAATTAATCAGACTTAATCCGATGAAAATCAGTGAATCAGCAAACCAGCGGATTGCAACCTTTGAAGCCGCATTGTCACTTACCGACAACCACTCTCGTGAGGACCTGTTGTTTGCAGGGGTTGACCTCGGTACTGCTTATATCATCACTGCCGTTGTGGACCACCGGGGTAACCCCTTAGCCGGAGTGCTCACGCGTAGCCAATACAGCATTCGGGATGGGTTGGTGCTTGATTATTTAGGCGCTGTTAATATTTTGCGCCAGCAGGTTAATGTATTAAGGCAGGCCGGTTTTTCAATCAAATCTGCCGCAGCGGCCTATCCTCCCGGAACAATCGGGCCAAATGCCAGGGTATTTGGCAATGTCCTGGCTGCGGTTGATATGGATGTAAAGGGATTGATTGATGAGCCAACGGCGGCCTCCATGGTATTAGAGATTACTGACGGGGCAGTCGTGGACATCGGTGGGGGAACTACGGGTATCTCCGTGATAAAAGATGGTAGGGTCATTTATACAGCCGATGAGCCGACTGGCGGGATTCACGTGGATCTGGTTCTTGCCGGCCATTTTAAGATTCCTGTGCATGAAGCGGAATTAATGAAAATAGACCCTGAGCGTCAATCTGCGATCCTGCCATTGATAACACCGGTATTTCAAAAGATGGCGAGCATCGTCAAAAGACACATAAGAGACTATCCTGTTGATACCATATACCTTGTGGGGGGGACCAGCTGTTTCCCCGGGATTGAAATAGTTATAGAAAGTGAGACCGGATTGTCGGTAGAAAGGCCGGACAATCCAATGCTTGTAACTCCTTTGGGCATTGCATTGAGTTGTATAAAAAATTGAACAAACAGTCCTTGGCCCGGGGAGAGATATAATTATGACGGATGAAAAGCTTAAAAAAATTGTCACCGCCGTGATAAGCAGAATAGCTCAACAAATGGGTGCCGATGGAAGCCGGGGAACCTTAGTTACGGTTTTTACCGGTGCGACCGTTGCTTTCCAGGAAGCCGTCTGGCAGGTCCGTCGACTGATTTTGGATGGTTACCGGATTCAGCTGGTCTTTTCGCAAAATGCCGAAGATCTGTATGGCCAGGTAATGAGAGATCAGTTGGCCGGTTTTCCGAACGTCAGTTTTGTGGAACCCTCAACATGGCTCCTTGCCCTAAAAAAGGCTCATGCCATCGTTGTCCCCCTTCTGAGTTTGAATACGCTCTCGAAGGTGTCTATGCTCATTGCAGACAATTTGCCGACCAATCTAATTTTGCATGGCCTTTTTTTTGGCAAGCCGGTTTTGGCTTCCAAAACAGCTGCCCACCCCGATGGGGCACACTGGAATCAAAAATTCGGCTCCCGTCAATCAAGCCGAGCGCTTAGGAACGCGCTTTTAAAAAGATTACAAATTGTCGGCGATTACGGTTGTTACCTGACTGATACTCACATGCTGAGAGAGGCAGTGAATTACTTCCTTAAAGGTGAACAAGGTTCAAAAGCCGGAGGACCCCTAAAAACCAAACAGAAATTAAATTCATCTATTCATATTTTTAAAAATGTGGTCACTTCGGCCCAGGTTCGTCAAGCATATATTTCGGGAGTAGATCTTAAGGTGTCTCCTGGCGCTGTTGTCACTCCGCTGGCCCGCGATCTGGCCAAGCAGTATGCTGTAGACCTTAAAAGGGAAGATGTGATATGACTCCTAAAAAGAAGGAATAAAAGTAATGTTAATTGCACAAGTAATCGGGACTATAGTTGCCACCCGCAAACATGAACTTCTGGTCGGCAGTAAGATACAAGTCGTTCAACCCTTGGAATGTTCGGGGAACAAACCCACCGGCGATTCGTTCGTAGCTATAGACGCTGTAGGAGCCGGGGTTGGCGAACGGGTGGTGGTCGTACGGGGGAGTGGGGCACGACTGGCCGTCGATAATGATCAGTGCCCCGTGGATGCTACGATTATCGGGATCATTGATCAGGTTGATATTGAGGGGGTCGCTTAACGTCATAATCAAGCATCTTGGGATAGCAATCTGAAAGTATCATGGAAAGCAGATCAAGAAGAATATATACCCGCAGGGGAGATGAAGGACTAACCCAACTCCTGAGCAAAGAAACCGTCGATAAGGGAAACAAGCGGGTTGGGGCCTTTGGTACTTTGGACGAATTACAATCCCACTTGGGACTGACCCGAGCTCTAACTTGCCAGGAATCGATACGATCCATCCTTTATTACGTCCAAGAAGATATATTTGTGGCAAGTGCCGAGTTGGCTTCAACTTCTAAGGCTCTATCCGATTTGAAACGGCGTATCAGCAAAAGCAATACTGAGAAGCTGGAAGGATGGATTGATAAATTTACAGCGCTGTATGGACTTCCGAAAGGTTTTGTAGTTCCAGGAAAGTATTTGGATAGTTCCGCTCTTCATGTTGCACGGTCTGTATGTCGGCGTGCCGAGCGCTTAATTGTTATTTTGAATCGAGAAGAGAAGGTGTATGGTAATCTGATTCGTTACTTTAACCGACTGGGTGACCTGCTTTTCATGCTGGCATGGTCTTTGGAGGTGAATGCGCTTATCGAGGATATTGTCCGTGAAGTCATCGAGAGTGCCATCAAAGAGGGCAAAACAACATGAAGCTTTCTTACTCCTTGGCACGCTTACTAGGTACCTTTGCTGAAGTCCAAGCTTCGTCTTTAGGGGTTCCCATGGCAATTGGTGTCGTAGACCAAAAGGGCGGACTCATTTTTTTTGCGCGTATGGATGCGACCCTGCCTGCGAGTACAGAAATTGCCGTTTCGAAGGCCTATACATCTGCAGTTTTACGCAAATCGACCCATGAGGTAGGAAAACTCGCTCAACCCGGAGAGCCTCTCTATGGCATTCAGCATACGCACCAGGGCAAAATCGTGCTCTTTGGAGGAGGCCTTCCGTTATGTTTAAAGGGAAACGTGGTCGGTGCCGTGGGTATCAGCGGCGGGACCGTAAAAGAAGACATTCAAATAGCAGAAACGGTTGTCGATGCTTTGAAAACAATGGAACAGTGGTCAGAACATATCAAGAAATTTTTACCGTCCGGCAACATGCAAGAAAGTCAAATTAATCTGTTAGGACACAAATTGCAAGAGGCTCTGGAGCAAATGCAATATCCCCTTCCGACGGGTCATATCTTCATTCTGACCGGTGCGATATGTCTTTCAATGGTTAAGGAGTAATGCTTTGCTTAGGATCGTCTGGTTTCATATGGACAATTACCTGCTTATTTCCGGGGTTTTTGGATCGGATTGATTGGTGCACTTGAGTCTGTTATACAAGTCACCCGTCGAACTCGAAATCTGTCTAAGGAGGAATGATTATGGCTGCCAATAGCGAGCTCATCGCCGATGTGGTACAGAAAGTGTTGGAAGAGCTGGTGCAAGAAAAAGACCGTGGGACTGATGAATTCACGGGAATTTATGATACGGTGGACGAAGCCGTAAATAACGCCGTAGAGGCACAAAAAAGACTGGTGGTAATGACTCTCGAGCGCCGTGGTGAAATTATTGCTTCTATCCGACAAGCCATTTTAGATAATAATGAGTCCCTCAGTGAGCTGGCGACACAGGAGACAAAGATTGGTCGTTACGAAGATAAGATCATAGAAAATATTCTCTGTGCAACTAAAACTCCTGGAGTCGAAGACATCAGACCGGAAGTTATTTCCGGAGACCATGGGCTGACTTTGCTTGAATATGCACATGTGGGTGTCATCGGCGCTCTAACCCCAATCACGAATCCCACCGGAACTTTTATCCACAACAGTATCAGTATGATTTCGGCAGGTAACGCTGTGGTTTTCAATCCACACCCCACTGCTCGGGAAACCAGCCTGAAAATCATCCAAGTCATTCATCAGGCCATCGTGGATGCCGGCGGGCCTGCGAGCCTCGTTTCCTGTGTGCGGGAACCCACTCTAGAAACAGCCGGCCAGATTATCAAACACCCCAAAATCAACATGCTTGTGGCCACAGGGGGGCGGCCGGTGGTCAAGGCGGTCCTTTCTTCCGGTAAAAAGGCGATTGGCGCCGGGGCCGGGAACCCGCCGGCGTTGGTGGATGAAACGGCACACATCCGAAAGGCTGCGGACTCCATTGTCAACGGTGCAAGCATCAACAATAATGTGTTCTGCACCTGTGAAAAAGAGGTCATCGTGGTGGATGAAGTGGCCGATGCCTTGATTAAATTCATGCAGGAAACCGGCAAGGCCTATCTGCTTACTCCTGAAGAGGCGGAAAAGGTAACCCAACTGGTTGTTACCCCGGACGGCAAGCTCAATACCAAATATGTTGGTAAAGACGTGCAGGTGATTTTAAATGAAATCGGCATCAACCTGACCGAGGAATATCGATTGGCCATTTTCGAGGCGAGTGAAAACCATCCGCTTTTCTGGCTGGAACAGATGATGCCGATTATGCCGATCGTACGCGTAAAAAATGTACAGGAAGGAATCCGATTGGGCGTGGAAGTGGAGCAGGGCAACCGGCACACGGCGATTATGCATTCCACGAACGTTGACAATATGACTGCATTCGCCCGGGCGGTACAAACAACTATATTTGTAAAGAATGGGCCTTCCTACGCTGGTATTGGGCTTGGCGGTGAGGGACACACCGCCTTTACGATTGCAGGACCAACCGGAGAAGGATTAACCTCGGCCCGTACGTTCACCCGACAACGACGCTGTACGCTGGTTGAATCTTTCAGGATTATTTAGTGGTTGGCAGTTTGCAGGAAACCTGTTTTGTTAGGAAGCAGGGCGATTAAATATTTTCATAAATGATGGAGGGGTAACTATGGTCATGAATCTTGATATTACTTTAGAATTAATTGCAGAGGTTCGAAAAAAAGCAAAAGAAATCGGTGTTCCCATGGTCATCGCAGTTGTGGATCCCGGAGGCAACTTGATTGCCCAACAGCGCATGGACAATGCCCTTTTGGTCAGTATCGATATTTCGCTCAACAAGGCATACACTGCCGTGGCGGTTAAAATGCCCACTCATGAGCTGGCATCTGCAGCTCAACCCGGCCAGCCCCTTTTCGGGATTCACAATGCAGATGGCGGTAGAATCGTCATTTTGGGAGGTGGTTTTCCCTTAAAACAAAAAGACGAGATTATCGGAGGCATCGGTGTCAGCGGCGGCAGTGTTGAGGATGATATTCTCTGTGCCACGGCCGGGGTTGAACGCCTTGGTGCCTTTTTAGAAGGCTAATTGATGAAAATAACACTTATAAAAGCTCCCACAACCTCTTTTCTGGAAATGATTTTAAATCATATTCGCGCATCGGAGCGGAAGCGGTTGGAGGGCAGTCAATGGAGAGCTGTGGGTCTTGTTCAGGCTAAGCTTATCGATTTATATTGGGCTGCGGATATAGCCGAAAAGGCAAGTACCGTGCGAACGGCACTTGTCATGGGCAATTTGTCCCCAGCATATACAGATGCTTGCCATTTTCGGTAAACAGATGTCTGTACAGACAGCTTTGGACAAGATTCAAGAAAGTCGATAAAAAAAATCGGAATATAGACTTTGGTTTGAAACAGTTCAGCTTATAGGAATAGTATATATGAAAGCAGCTATTATTGGTGGTGGTGGTCGTGTCGGTTGTTGCGCAGCCTATGCTCTGCAGTGGGGTGGTATCATTTCAGAAATCATTTTATATGATATCGCGGAATCCCTGGTGCAGGGAGAGGCTCTGGATCTTTTACATGGCAGCTCTCTTTTAAACGACCAGCGAATATATTCGGGAGACATCACAACGGCGGCAAAATGCAACCTGATCATCATTACCGCTGGCTTACGCCGAAAACCGGACGAATCAAGACTCGATCTGATCAATCGAAATGTATCGCTTTTCCTGTCTATTATCAACGATTTAAAAGCAGCAGGCCTCAGGGAAGACGTTATCTTAGTGGTGGTTGCAAACCCGGTCGACATTCTAACATATCTTGCCATCCAACATACCGATCTTCCTTCCAGTCAAGTTATTGGTCTGGGTACCCTTCTGGATACATCCCGTTTTTGCTCTCTCATTGCCGACACAATAAAAGCCGCTCCCACCCAGGTAAATGCCCTGATATTGGGAGAACATGGGGATTCAATGGTGCCCATTTGGTCGTCAGCCACCTGCAATGGATTCTCTTTGAAGAATCACCCCGATCTTTCGTCCTCCACCAAAGTTAAAATTTTTGAACGGACGCGCCAGAGTGGAGCTGAGATCATTAGGTTGAAAGGAGGTGCGGGTTGGGCTGTGGGAACGGCTATTGCCGTTCTCGTTCATGCTATCGTATTGGATCAAAGAAGGATGCTTCCTGTGAGCTCTCTGCAAACAGGCACATATGGACTCTCGGATGTCTGCCTCAGTGTACCGACTATTGTGGGGTACAAGGGCGTTGTGAAGCACTTGGAAATGGAACTTTGGTCTCGAGAACTGCAAGAATTGAAGAACTCTGACAATCTTCTAAAAAAGACCCTTTCACAAGTACAGCTTTAGAGCGTTTGTCAAAATAACGTTCCGATAGCGGTTGTCTTCTTTTGTAATAATTTCAAACCGTTACACACCACCATGTCGCTTGTTAGGAAATCTGGCAAACGGAACATATTTATTATAACCGATTTTGAATATCGAATATCGAACAAGGAATTTCGAATAATGAAGTTTTCTTTTCCTTCGATATTCAACATTGACAGACTCGTAAAAAGTCTTCCAAGCTGTCATTGCGAGCGCAGCGAAGCAATCTCTATCAATCCAAGTCTCTGAAATCATGGGATTGCTTCGTCACTTCGTTCCTCGCAATGACCGGCGATAGGACTTTTTACGAAA
>PVMS01132815.1_pt1 | contig 10522 bp, 9 predicted proteins | sample 1853461 | NCBI WGS metagenome assembly PVMS01 (sample SAMN08582032, study PRJNA380276) | Marine sediment metagenome, whole genome shotgun sequencing project. | isolation source: ocean sediment barecode stripped | collected 2017
CTTTTTTAAGGTTTCCTTATTACTATTCTCAATTTTAGTGTTTTTAAGTTTATCCCTATAGTGCCTTTGATTACACTTATGCGAACAATATTTAGTTGAAGTTGTTCGGGCTGAAAACTCGTTATTACAGTATTCGCAAATTCTTTGTATTTCAATATTACTACTCATCTGTTTAATATAATTAAGGGTATTTAAGAGCCTTTAAGAGTATTTAAGGGACATTTAACTAAAATTAAAAAGGGTAAAACCCTATTTTTTGTACCTCAACACTTCAAAGATATAAATAAGATACAAAAAAGACTTTAAATAAAGGAGTTTTTACTATTTTAGTATATTTTGATTACTTGTTAATTAAGTGAGGTTACTTTCCGATACAAAAATTAGCAAATATATTGCCTAAGAGGTCATCACTTGTGATCTCACCCGTGATCTCACCAAAATGATATAAGGCCTGCCTGATATCAATGGCCAACAGGTCTCCCGAAAGATTATTATCCATGCCCTGTTGTACTTTTTGTATCTCTTCCAAAGCCTTCAACAAAGCATCATAATGCCTGGAATTGGTGATGATAGTCTCGTTGGATCGTAAAGCGCCTGTGTTTACAAATTCAAGAAGTTTGTTGGTAAGTTCTTCCTTTCCCTGGCCTGTTTTTGCAGAAAGTTCCAGAAAATGTTCATACTTGAAATTAGAACGTATAAAATCGGTATTGGCCAGATCCATCTTATTCGCAATCACAATTAATGGTTTGTCCGGAAATTGATTTTGTATGCGCTCAATTTCGACATAAATTTTTGGCACATTGGGTTCATTCGATTCAGATGCATCAAACAAATAAATAATAACTTGCGATTGTTTAATTTTTTCGAAAGTTTTTTTGATACCAATGGTCTCAATCTCATCTTTTGTCTCCCTGATTCCGGCAGTATCAATGAATCTGAATCCGATGCCTCCTATATTGAGCACATCTTCAATGGCATCACGTGTTGTTCCGGCTATATGGCTTACAATGGCCTTATCCTCATTGAGTAAGCTATTTAAAAGCGTTGATTTGCCCACATTGGGCTCGCCAATGATAGCGACTGGAATACCATTTTTTAAAACATTGCCTACTGCAAATGAGTCTATCAAATGTTTCAGTACTTTGGTTATTCGCTTTAAGAGCTCCTCAAACTGATCACGATTTGCAAACTCAACATCTTCTTCGGCAAAATCAAGCTCCAATTCTATTAAGGATGCAAAATTTAAAAGCTCATCCCGAAGTACTTTTATTTCATTGCTAAATCCGCCACGCATTTGTTGCATTGCTATTTGATGTGATGCTTCGTTATCACTGGCAATAAGATCAGCAACGGCTTCGGCCTGGCTGAGGTCTAATTTCCCGTTCAAAAAGGCCCTCAAGGTAAATTCACCTGGATTTGCAGTTCGGCAGCCATGTCGTAGAAATAACTGAATAATTTCCTGTTGGATAAACGGGCTTCCATGACATGAAATTTCTACGACGTTTCCGCCTGTATAGGAATGCGGATCTTTGTAAATAGAGACCAAAACCTCGTCCAGCTCTTTACCTTCCTTTATGATATATCCTAAATGAATGGTGTGCGTGTCCTGCTCCGCTAAAACTTTGCCGCTAACAGATCTGAAATGGGCATCACATAGTGTAATGGCATCTTTTCCGGAAATTCGAATAACAGCAATTGCACCAGCTCCTGAAGGGGTTGCTAAGGCAATAATGTTATCATTATGAAGCATTTATCGAATTTTATGGCAAAAGTAGTAAAATTGGCCTCACATCATGCAGATAAGCTAAAGAATAAGGGTATTAACAAATTTTAGGAGTTTAAAACAAGAAATCATATTATATTTACAAAAAAACATTAATCATGAGAAAGCCTCTTATAATAATTCTATCGGTACTATTCGTTTTGTCATGCAAAACCGAACCACAAGATCGCATCTTAGCTGCTAATACCTATGAAGTCAATGTTAGTGCTAAAGGTGTTTTTAACGGAATACGTACACATTTAATAGTGATGAATGAACGCAGGCAGGAAATTGGTCTTGACACTGCAATGGTCGTTAATGAAATGGCCACATTTACGGGTAAAATTGAAAGTTCTTCAATTAGATTACTTACCATAAATGGTGTGAAAGGATCTGTTCAATTTGTACTTGAGCCCGGCATTACAAATATTGAGGTATATAAAGACAGTATCTCGTCATCGGTAGTTGATGGTGGTGAAAATAACGATGCACATAATTTATATTCGAATGGCTATAACGAACGCGTTAAGGAAATTACGATGGTAAGAACAGAGATGGGAAAGGCGAGACAAGGAGATGATACCGATCTGTACAATGTAAAATATCAAGAAACTTTAGAGCTTACTAATAATTTGAATTCTTATGCCTATGATTTCATAGCCGAGCGTCCTGAAAATGATTTTTCACTTTTATTATTAGAGATCATGATCGCCGGTCAAAATCCGGAACTTGCAAAGATCAAGGGAAGTATCTCATTGTTAGATGATGTGGTTAAACGAAATAATGGCAATAAATTGATAGGTCAAAAGATTCTGACCTATATTGCTCAAAAAGAGGCTCTGGCCAATTTAGAAGTAGGTAAAATTGCTCCTAATTTTTCTGCTCCAAATCCGGATGGCGTGGAATTAGCCTTAAACGATATTAAAGGAAAAGCCACTATAATTGATTTTTGGGCGTCATGGTGTGGACCATGCCGAAGAGAAAATCCAAATGTCGTTAAAGTATACAATAAATATCATGATAAAGGCTTGGAAATTATAAGTGTATCCTTAGATAAACCAAATCAAAAAACCAGGTGGTTGGATGCTATTAAAAAGGATAAATTAACATGGCATCATGTTTCTAATTTGAAATATTTCAATGATCCGATTGCGCGAATGTATAACGTTAATGCAATTCCGGCGACATTTATTTTAGATGAAGACGGAAAAATAGTAGCTAAAAAGCTACGCGGCCAGGCTCTTGAAGATCAAATTGCCAGTATGCTAAAATAAAATATACTGCCGAAACGACGATTTATTTAGATCTTTCCTGTTCTTCGCATTACATACAAAAGTACAATTGGTATTGTAAGCAACACAACCATGAGTAAGTTCTCGGTAAAGAGCCATGAGGCCAGGATAAGTGTTATGATATAACCTCCAACTGCGCCTCCAAAGTGTGCGTCATGACCAATATTACCAACCCGATTCTTCATTCCGTAAATGGAATACAATAAATAGCCTATTCCAAAGACATAACCCGGGATGGCAACCGGAATAAAAAACATATACAAACGCATTTCGGGATGCAGCAATATCGCCGAATAGAGAACACCTGTAACAGCTCCACTGGCGCCAACGGCACTGTAATGATATTCGTTCTTATGAAAATAAAGCGATAAAATATTACCGATGATCAAACTTCCAAAATAAACAATGAGAAAACTGAGTTGGCCTAAATATGCAATAACCTCATCGGCAAAAAAATACAAGGTAAACATGTTAAAAAATAAATGCATTTGATCAACATGTAGAAACCCCGAACTTAGCATACGTACCCGCTCTCCCCTCCTGATACCACCAATATTAAATTTGAATTTTTCAAAAAAGGAAAAATCACTAAATCCTTTTAACGACATAATAATATTGGCCGCAATAATCACAATTGTGATAACATCTAAATTGCCCATAATCTATAAAGGTAACTTGTCAAATATAGCATATATTTGACAAAAGTTTTTTTAGTGCATCTCGTTATTTACATACTTGTTTATCCGTTTTTATTATTAATTTCTATTATTCCATTCCCATTATTATATGCATTTTCAGACGTCGTGTATGTGGTTGTATATCACGTTATTGGATATAGAAAAAAAACAGTGACACAAAATTTGAAATTGGTTTTTCCCGAAAAAACCGAACAGGAGATCTCTAATATCAGAAAGAAATTTTATGTGCATCTGTGTGATATGTTTATTGAAATGATCAAAACGATGTCCATTTTCAAACATCAACTTAATAAACGATTATCATAAAAAATTCTGAAGTTCTTAAACAAATTGAAGCCTTAAATAAAAGTTCTATCGTGATGTATGGCCATTATGCAAGTTACGAATGGTCTGTTGTTGTTGAGAATTATACTAATTTTAAAGGATATGGAATTTATAAGCGTATTGAAAATAAATATTTCGATAATTTAATTCGCAGGATTCGTGCAAAATATAATACCACCCTTATCCCAACAAGGGAAGCCTTTACAAGAATGGCCAGAATAAAAACATCAAATGAAAAAGCGGTTATTGCCTTTGTTAGTGATCAGTCTCCAAAAGCGAAAAAGGCGTTACACTGGTCGGAATTTCTAGGGATAAAAGTACCCTGTTATACGGGCGCCGAAATGATGGCCAAGAAATTTGATTTTTCGGTTTCCTATTTAAAAATAAATAAAGTTAAACGCGGTTATTATGAAGCTGAATTTATTCTGCTGGCCGATGACCCTAACAAATATAATAACTACGAGATTACCGATAAATTCACGAGTGCCTTAGAAGAACAAATTTATGCCGCTCCCGAATATTATTTATGGACGCATAAACGCTGGAAGCATAGAAATAAAATCCCGAAAGAATTTCAATAGTTAAAGATCAAACCAACCGTTTATTTTGGCATTTCTCTCACTGGCAATAAAAGACTTGTGAATAAACTCATTGGTCTTTCCATCATACTCATAATCTTTAGACCATGTATCATGATGCTCTGCCAAATCCTTTATTGCATTGCAAACTGTTTCAACTTCCTCGCAGGTTGTCGTAGGATGAATTGACATACGGATCCAACCCGGTTTTTTTATCAAGTCTCCAATCAATAGTTGATTGGTCAATTCATGAGAGGTTTCATAATCAACATGTAACAAATAATGGCCATAAGTTCCGGCGCAACTGCACCCTCCACGTGTTTGAATTCCAAAACGGTCATTCAGGAGTTTTACACCTAAATTATAGTGCAGATCATCAATATAGAACGAAATAACTCCAAGCCTGTCCTTATGTTGAGGGGCAAGTATATTTATATTTGGAATATCACTCAATTCGTCAAAGATATGCTCAAGAATTTCATGTTCCCTATCCAGCATATTAGTAACTCCCATTTGATCCTTAAGCTTAATTGTCAATGCTGTTTTTATCGTTTGTAAAAAACCCGGAGTACCTCCGTCTTCTCTATCTTCGATATTTTCAATATACTTATGTTCACCCCAAGGATTTGTCCAACTCACTGTACCTCCTCCCGGGTGATCGGGAATTATATTTTTATACAATTTCTTATTGAATACTAATATTCCACTGGTTCCCGGGCCTCCTAAAAATTTATGCGGTGATAAGAATATAGCGTCCAGGTAGGCATCTTTGTCATCAGGATGCATGTTCATTTCAATATAAGGTCCAGCACAGGCATAATCAACAAAACAAACACCTCCATGCTGATGCATTAATTTGGCAACATCATGACAATCCACCTGAATTCCTGTTACATTTGAACCTCCTGTTATAGAGGCTATTTTAAGAGTACACGATTTATATTGATCTAAAAGTTCTTTTAAGTTTTCGATACTAAATAATCCTTCCGGTCCCGGTGGAATGATTTCAACTTTCGCCATGGTTTCAAGCCACGACGTCTGGTTACTATGATGCTCCATATGGGTTATAAACACAACAGGACGCATTTCATCCGGAATCTTGGTGTATTTTTCTAAGTTCTCAGGTATTTTCAATCCAAGTATACGTTGAAATTTATTGACAACTCCGGTCATTCCGGTTCCTGACAAGATTAAAACATCATCATCATTACCATTGACATGGGTTTTAATAATATTTTTAGCTTTATGGTAAGCAAGGGTCATTGCAGTCCCGGATTCAGTTGTTTCAGTATGTGTATTGGCAACATATGGCCCAAATTCATTAAAAATCTTTTCTTCAATGGGTCTATACAATCTTCCTGAAGCCGTCCAGTCGGTGTATATTATCTTTTTTATGCCAAACGGAGACTCAAATTCCTGATCAATGCCAATAATATTATTCCTAAATGGCTTGAAATAATCCTCAAGTTCAGAGTGACGTGATATTTTAGCTTCTGTAGTTATCATTTAAACACATTAATAATTTATAAAATTACTAAATATTAGCTATTTCCCGGATTTCTTCAATAAATTTATCAGCCAGGCCATCAGCCTCCAATTGAGATTTTGCTTCAGAATATATTCTAATTATAGGTTCAGTATTGCTTTTTCGCAAGTGAACCCAACTATCTGGAAAATCTATTTTTACACCATCAATTGTGGTTACATTCTCTTTGCTATATCGCGATTCCATCGTTCTTAATATACCATCGACATCTAATTGAGGTGTCAATTGAACTTTCTTCTTACTCATAAAATATGATGGATAACTATCACGAAGTGCCCTGGTGCTTATTCCTCTTTCAGCCAATAAACTTAAAAACAAGGCAACACCTACCAGTGCGTCGCGGCCATAATGCAATTCAGGATAAATAATTCCGCCATTTCCTTCTCCTCCAATTATAGCATTGTTTTTTTTCATTAATTCTACAACATTAACTTCGCCTACGGCACTTGCTTCATAGGATTGACCGTACTTTTCAGTAATATCTCGTAAAGCTCGCGTTGAACTCATATTACTAACAGTATTTCCCGGTGTATTACTTAAAACGTAATCGGCACAGGCCACAAGTGTATATTCCTCACCAAACATTTCACCGTCATTACATACAAAAGCTAACCTATCGACATCCGGATCAACTACAATTCCAAAATCGGCACGTTCTTTCACAACCAATTCAGAAAGGTCGGTAAGGTGCTCTTTAAGGGGTTCAGGATTATGAGGGAATTGACCATTAGGGTCGCAATACAGTTTGATTGTATGTGCCCCAAGACGATCCAAAAGCAAGGGTATTGCTATTCCTCCTGTAGAATTCACTCCATCTACAACAATTCTAAAATTAGCGCTTTTAATAGCTTTGGTATTAACCAATGGTAAATTTAAGACTTCATCAATGTGCATATCGATGTAAGCCTCGTTAAGAGTTATTCTACCAAGTTCATCAACATCGGCAAAATGCATGTTATTTGAGTCGGCTATATCCAATATGTTTTGTCCTTCGGCAGCGTTTAAAAACTCGCCTTTAGCATTTAATAGTTTGAGAGCATTCCATTCTTTAGGATTATGACTTGCAGTTAAAATAATTCCGCCATCGGCTCGTTCCATAGGAACGGCAACCTCTACTGTTGGTGTAGTAGACAAACCTATATCAACTACATGAATTCCCAATCCAACCAAGGTTTGCATAACCAAATTTTGAATCATCTCTCCGGAAATTCTGGCATCACGGCCAACAACAATTTTATAATGTTCCTTATTTCTCTGTTGCTTGATCCATGTTCCATAGGCCGATGCATATTTAACAACATCAATAGGTGTAAGATTAGAACCTACCTGACCTCCAATAGTTCCCCTAATTCCTGAGATCGAATTTATTAAGGTCATTTTCTAAATTTATGTTTTAACTTCAAAAAATAAGACTCAAAATATGTATACGATAGATGAGCCATAAATAGTGTTAATGCAAATGTGAAAATATTAATTAAAATAATCATAAAATTATCATTAATTATATCAACATCTTTAAATTTCATTACTATAAAAACCACAGCATTTAGTGCGATAACATGGTACATATAGATACCATATGATATGGCTCCAAAATAATTCAAGGTCGTATTCTTAACTTCAAATCCTCTATTATTCGAACTAATTGTATGAATAAACAGCCCAAATAATACCATGGCAAAAAGATTTGTTAACCACTTTGAATTGAACTCAAAATAATCTGTTGCAAAATAAACCACAAAAATAACTGCAATCAAAACTGGAAATAATTTAATTCTTTTTAAAACATTTAGCAGGCCCTTTTCTTCCATAATGGCAACCAGACCACCAAAAAATAGAAAAAAGAAGACGAGTTTAAATTGTGTTAAAATCGTAATCGCATTTAGATGAAAAAACACGAAATAGAGCACCAATAGAATAGCAAGAATCTTTATAACCTTTTGTTTCGGACTAATAAACAATAAAGGCGCTATGATCAAATAAAACTGCTCCTCTATACCAATGGACCATAATATTAATAATATACTCCCTGGATCATATAATTCTGAAAATACATTGGGTAAAAAAAAAGTAGTCAATAATAAACCATCAATCAAGTTATAATTTATATCAAATTCAATGCCCAGTTGAGGAAGAATAAAATTATAAAAAAGGAAACCAAAAAGTACAATGAGATAATACAAGGGAAAAATTCTTAGAATTCGTCTCATATAAAACCTCTTTACTGAAAATTTGTTGGCTTGTTTTTCACGGAAAATAAGTCGGATTATTAAGTATCCACTTAATACAAAAAAAACATAAATTGCCTCTGTGCCTTTATGAAAAATAGGCAGATCATTAAAATATGAAACACCTTGGTTTCTGCAAAGTAGAGGAATATGAGAGATAATTACCATCGAGGCAAGAAAAAACCGAAGTACATCTAAATTTGGTAGTCTTTTCAAACAATTACATTTTTCGGATTAAAAATACATATTTTTATGCAATGAATTTTCTGGCACACATTTATCTTTCCGGTGATAATAAATTGGTTACTATTGGAAACTTTATTGCTGATGGCATTAAGGGTAAGGACTACAAAAAATATCCTGTTGATATTCAAATTGGTATTTTGCTTCATCGCGAAATTGATACCTTTACCGATGCTCATAAAACGGTTAGAAAAAGCACCAAGCGACTTCATCAAAATTATGGGCATTATGCAGGTGTAATTGTTGATATTCTTTATGATCATTTTTTAGCCAAAAACTGGAGCTCATATTCTAAAATCCCTTTGGATATTTATGTAGACGATTTTTATAATTCCTTAGAACATAACTTTGATATTCTTCCTTTAAGAATACAGCGATTGATTCCGTATATGATCGGCGATAATTGGTTATTAAGTTATGCGACTATCGCAGGTATAACCAAGGTACTTGAAGGCATGAACAGGCGAACACAAAACCGATCAAAAATGAACCTGGCCGTGGATGAATTACAAGAATTTTATCGCGATTTTGAAAATGAATTCACTATTTTCTTTGCACAGCTTATTGAATTTTCAGGTCAAAAACTAAAAGTATTATCTTCACAAATTAAAATTTGATTTCAATGAAAAAACTTGTACTTCTTTCTTTCATATTACTACTATTTATTTCATGTAAGCAAACCCCTAATTTAACAGTTGTTGATGAAACACAACGAGGTTTAATAACAAGTAAAGCTATGGTCGTTTCAGCACGCGAAGAAGCTTCAAAAATTGGTAATTCAATATTAAAACAAGGCGGAAATGCCTTTGATGCTATGGCCGCAACAGAATTAGCCCTGGCTGTTGCTTTCCCTTATGCTGGAAACTTAGGTGGAGGTGGATTTATGGTCTATAGAAAAGCAGATGGTGAAATAGGTTCTTTAGATTATCGTGAGAAAGCGCCTTTAGGTGCAACTCGTGATATGTATTTAGATGAAAATGGTAATGTCATACCTGGCATGAGTATTTACGGAGCAATGGGAGTTGGTGTCCCTGGAACAATTGCTGGCGTTTTTGCAGTTCATGAAAGATTCGGAACATTACCTATTGAAGAGATTATGCAACCCGTTATAGATTTGTCAAAAAAAGGTGTTGTTGTGACAAAAAGACAAGAAAAACGTATTAAGAGTTACCAACCTCTCTTTCGTAAGGTGAACAAGGATTCAATTATGTTTATGCATAATTGGAAAGAAGGAGATACTATTAAATATCCTGTACTAGCTGCAACCTTAGAACGTATACAAAAAAATGGTCGTGACGAATTTTACAAAGGAGAAACAGCCAAAAAGTTAGTTTCATTTATTCAATTAAATGGTGGAATTATTACAGAAGAAGATCTGGCCAAATACCAACCTAAATGGCGGAATCCAATAGCTTTTGAATATGATGATTTAAGAATTATATCCATGTCACCGCCTTCAAGTGGTGGTATTTGTATGGCTCAAATCATGAAGATGATAGAACCATTTGATTTACAGGAATACGGACACAATTCAGTAAAAACTGTTCAAGTTATGGTCGAAGCTGAACGTCGCGCATATGCTGATCGTAGTTATTTTTTAGGTGATCCCGATTTTGTTGAGATTCCCTTAGATGAGTTGAGGGATGACAACTATTTGCAAAATCGTATGAAGGATTTTTCTTTTGATAAACCTACATTGTCTTCAGAAGTATCCCATGGTGATGTCCAAATAACTGAAAGTAATGAAACAACCCACTATGCTATTGTCGATTCTAGTGGTAATGCGGTTTCAGTAACAACAACTATAAATGGTGCCTACATTAATACCTGAAAGTGTAATACCTGATGATA
>PVMS01138861.1_pt1 | contig 10522 bp, 6 predicted proteins | sample 1853461 | NCBI WGS metagenome assembly PVMS01 (sample SAMN08582032, study PRJNA380276) | Marine sediment metagenome, whole genome shotgun sequencing project. | isolation source: ocean sediment barecode stripped | collected 2017
GCAACTTGCCCAGGCGAAAGCGTTGATGGGTTCGATTCAACAGCCGGAAATCTCGATGATGGAGCAGACAATAAAGACCCTCGAAAACAGCGGATTTCTACAGGTCGATCCCGCCATCGAACCGGTAGACCTGATCGCTCTGTTTAGCAAAGCAGAATTACTCTCGCACCATCCGGACCCGACCCGCTTGAGCAAGCTCAAGCGCACGGAACTCGAAGCCGAACTACTGGATCAGGCAAACGATGACTTCATCGCAACACTGAGACAAAGCGATTGCCTGTTACAGGTCGAACAAAAACACAGTTACACCCTGTGCCAGATGTTATCTTTCAGCAACCTGAACCAGTCGATGACTGATTTCGTATTGCGCGACCTCGGTCTGAATCAATATGAAAACTACACCATCGATATCGATAACCGGCCCTATACCAGCAAGCTGGAAATACAACAACACTGGCTACTGCATGAAGTCGATACGCTGCTCGATTTATGCGACCCCGCTGACACGGCTACCCTGCAAAGCTGTTTTAAGGCGGTACCCGAAGACATCGATCCAGCATCGCCATTATTTCGCAAAGGCGAACGCGTCAAGTATGAGGTAGCGCGTCAGTTCGAACGGCTGCAAGCGTTACCGCTGGCCCTGGAGCTGTATCGGCAATGCAGCCTGCCGCCGAGTCGCGAACGCATCACTCGCATTCTGCAAAGGCAGGGACAAACAAGCGCAGCGTTAAAGCATTGCCAGGCGATCATCGAGCAACCGGGTAACGAAGAAGAATCCCAGTTCGCACTGGCCTTTGGGCGACGCCTGGTCCAACGCCACAAGATCGAGAACCAGCCGTTATTCAACAACAGCGCCACGGTAGCCAGGGCCGGAACATTGAGGCTTGAACTGGAACAACAGGAGAGCGTTGAACTAGCGGTAGTGGATCACTTTCTTGCCGCGCAAAAAGGTAACCAGTGTTTTTACCTGGAAAATTCGCTGTTCAATGGGGTCCTTGGCCTGCTCATCTGGGATGTGGTGTTTGCGCCAGTTACAGGTGCCTTTTACAACCCGTTCCAACACCGCCCGGCTGATTTTTACGCGCATGATTTCCTGCAAAAGAGAAAATCACAAATTGATCGTGTCTGGTCGTCGATCTCAGACAACGAAGATATCTGGCATCTGGCTTCTAACTGCTGGCAGGCAAAATTTGGCTTGATGAATCCCCTGGTTAACTGGCAGGCACTCGACCTCGACATAATCGAACTCGCATTGCAGCGAATTGCCTATCCGCACTGGATGCAAATCTTCGAACGCATTTTGTTCGACCTGCGCAATAACCGCGCAGGCTTGCCCGACCTGGTATTGTTCCCCGCCACCGGTGGTTACCAACTGGTCGAAGTCAAAGGACCCGGAGACAGCATGCAAAGAAACCAGCAACGCTGGATGGATTACTTCGCGCAACACGAAATCCCGCATGCCATCGCCTGGGTTCAGTGGCGGGCACACGATGAGTAAAGCCATCAAACTTGGCATCCGCCAGCTGGTCGAATTCAGCTGTCGCAGCGGCGACCTGGGTTACCAGGCTGAGCCGGCAGTGAGCGCAATCGAAGGCATTCGAACCCACCAGAAGATACAACAGCGTTACCGGCAACAGGCAAGCGCCGAACATTCACTCAGGCACATTATTAATATCGACGAATACGAAGTCGAACTCGGTGGACGGGTCGATTTACTGTTCGCCGCCGAAACCCCGCCCCGGGTCGAAGAAATCAAGACGGTGTACCGTTTCACCAAAGATACCCTGACAATTTATGAGGAACCTCACTGGGCACAGGCCAGGTGTTACGCCGCCTGCTATGCGATCAATCAAAATCTCGACGAGGTCGCGGTCAGTTTAAACTTCGTCAAGCTATTCAGCGCCGAGGAACATCGCGAAGTTAAGACTTATCACCAGGCCGAGCTGGCCGCCTGGCTGGAACAGGTATTACGGCGATATCTTGACTGGCATCGGCTGATATCACGCCAGCGCGAAAACACGGTCGCCAGCGCGCACGATCTTGCCTTCCCGTTCGACTCCTTTCGCCAACAACAACACAGCTTTGCCGCGCAGGTCTACCGCGGCATCCAGCAGGGCAATCGTCTGCTGATCGAGGCACCCACCGGCTCGGGCAAAACCATCAGCACCCTGTTTCCCTCGGTCAAGGCCATCGGTGAGGACCTGGCCGATCAAATCATTTACCTCTCGGCCAAGACATCGGGACAGAATGAAGCGGTAAAGGCGATCGAGACCATGATCGACAGGGGTCTGCAAACCAGTTACCTGGTAATACAGGCGAAAGCAAAATGCTGCACCTGCGTGCGCGACCAGGGCGAGATCACCGATGAAGGAAAATGCAGACGAACACTGGGTTTCTTCGATCGACTGCCGGCTGCGAGAGAAAAACTGATACAGATACGTCGACTATCCAGCGAGTCGCTTCGAGCCGTGGCCGACGAATATCGGCTGTGCCCGTTCGAGCTGTCATTGCAAATTTTACCCTGGGTCGATATCGTCATTTGCGACCTCAACTACATCTTCGATCCACTGGTGCAGCTCAGTTATTTTAAATCCGATAGTAAACGCAAGGTCCTGTTAATCGACGAGATGCACAACCTGGTCGACCGGGCTCGCGGCATGTACTCGGCCTGTATCAATCGTAAGCAAATCAAACATTGCGCCCGGGCTGCCAACAGTACTGCGGTTAGTCGCGCGATCAACAGCGTTGCCAGCGCACTCGACAAATGTGGACGTTCCCTGACGGACGACGAAACCATAGGCAACCAGGTGCCTGCCCTGTTAACCCGGGCAGCCAGTCGTTTCAGTGAAAAGCTTGGAATCGATCTGTTTAACAACAAGCACGTCGCCAGCGAAACCCTCGAATTCGCCAAAGCCATATTCCGCTTCCAGTGCATTAATAACCTATATAGCGAGCACCATCGGACGATTAGCAAAAAACCGGTCAGGCAACGCGAAGTCAAGCTGATATGCCTTAACGCATTCGAGTACCTGCGCGCGATTTATCCGCTATTCATCTCGGTCTGTGGATTCTCAGCTACACTGTCGCCGGCTAACTATTTTCTCCAGGCACTCGGGTTCGATCAGGACGCTCGGGCGATTCGACTCGATTCCAGTTTCCCGCCACAACACCTGCAAGTCAGTATTTGCAGCTATGTCGATACCCGTTACCGCCAGCGTGACCAGTACATTCCACAAATATGTGCGACCATTAATGCCGCTTATGCCGCCAGGCCCGGCAACTACCTGGTTTTTTTCTCTTCTTATCATTTTATGCACAAAGTGCACGACCACTTTCAGCGGCACTATGCCGATATAGATACCATGTTACAGATCAGGGCTGCCGACGATGCGCAAAGAAGCGATTTTCTGAGTCATTATTTCGAACGCGATAACACACTGGGTTTTGCAATTATGGGCGGCGTTTTTGCCGAGGGTATCGACTACGCGGGTTCGTCTCTGATCGGCGCAATTATTGTCGGCGTCGGTATGCCGCAGGCGAACACCGAACAACGCTTAATCCAGGATGATTTCGAGCGCATGCAAATGAATAGTTTTGACTTCGCCTATCGCTTCCCCGGTCTGACCCGGGTACAACAAAGTGCCGGCCGGGTAATACGCAGTGAAACCGACCGTGGCGTCGTGATATTAATCGACAGTCGTTTCCGCCAGGCTGCCTATCGCCAGTATTTACCACCCCACTGGCAAGCCGGGGAATGCAGTGATATCGATACCCTGCAACAATCGTTGATTCAGTTCTGGGACAATCAGCCAGCGTAGGATGGGTTGCACCCATCCTACGTGTTTTATCTGGCGGGGATCGGGACGGGATCAGTCGTAGCCGGTTAGTTCCATATATCCCTCGCCTGCTGGTCGACCATGCTGATCTTCAACCAGGACCACGCCTTCCCAGTAGGCGTAGCGCGTACCCATCCACTGCATATCGTACAGGGGTTTTACTCGCCATTGCCTTTCCAGTTGCGGCAATTTGATCGACCATTCGAGTGGCAACTCGATAGTCGTTTGCGCATCGATATTGATGCGGCGTTTCGATCGTTCGACCATTTCGATTTCGTCCCCTGTCAAAATCCGGGTTTCGCCATCGGCGCTAATCCAGGTGCCACTGAGCCAGTCGTCACCATTATCCTCGCGCAATCGATAAAGCATGAGCTTGTTGCCATCGTCAAGGTGTAATGAAAACCAGTCCCAGCCGCTTTGATTTTGGGCCAGCGGTTGCGAACTCCATTCACGATCGAGCCAGGCCCTGCCCGACAGGGTGAAGGTTTTATCGTCGGTCTGTATCGTTCCACTGATGCTGATATCTGGCTGGCTATAGTAGTAACTCGCTTGCCCCTGCGCCGACTTCTGGCTATATCCACGATCACCATGCAACACCCAGTTAGACGAGCTATCGAGTTTCATCTCGACCCGCCTGTCACCGACACTGAATGTTAGTTCGGCGGGAAACATCGACGCCCCGGCAGCGCGCCATTGCCAGTCATCCAGCCAGGCACTGAAATAGCCCGTGTTTTCAACCCCGGCCTGGCCGATGCCGCCACGGGCGAAACGTTGTTCAAAACTGTGACCCAGGGGAGAACTGATGGCCGCATGCGCCATCCACAATTGATTGCTGTCCCAACCTCGGGTATCGGACTTTTCATCAAGCGCCTGCCGGAACAGGGTCCATTGTAGTCCCCAGTGTTGACCCTGGTCGTCTATCAGGTTCGCGGTGATATACCACCATTCGAGACGGAAGTCTGGATGTGGATGATGATCACGCGGAAACTCGAGTAGCTTGCCGAGCCGTACCCGGGCAAAATCCTGCGCCTCGCCGCGCAACACCTGGTAGCTATCCTGCGTCAAGCCTGCCGACAGGTACAGGATTAGTAGTAAAGTAACCAGATAGTTTTTCACATCGTCGTACCCAGTTGCGCCAGCGCTTCGGGCAGGCGACGGCGCAATTGAATCATCGCCAACACCAGACTACAGCCGACTACGGCCAACACCAGCAATCCCAGTTGCCAGGCGGGCGCCATTTGCCATTGCATCGGCATACTCCAGCCAAAACTAACGATATTGAGTTTATAAATCAGTATCCAGCTCAATAGTCCGCCGAGTGGGATCGCCAGCAGCCAGGCGATGCCGGTAAAAATAAGCAGCGGACAGGCTATTATCAGGAACTGTTCACTGGAGCGCACGCCGAGTGCTCGCCAATGGGCAAACTGCGGCAAGCGCTCCTGTAATATTGCCAACAAGGAGGCCAGTAAGGCGATGGCGGCAACGATAAGCGTCAGCGCATTCATCACCGAGGTAATCGCAAAGGTTCGATTAAAGATATTGACCGATAGCTTTCGGATTTCGGCCTGTGAAATCCAGTCACCCGCGCGCGCGCCTGCCGCACGCAAACTGTCCTCGGCAAGTTGTATCGAACTTTTGCCTGCACCCGAATCGGGTTTCAGCCACAACGCGAGACCGCGTGAATAGGTCTGCTGCCAGCGTCGCTGGAGCTCGTCATAGGGCAGGTAGAACTGAAAGTATGGGTTACCGTAATCGTAAAAAAACCCGACCACCCGATAATCTCGAGGCCCATCATCGGTCTCCAGTTGCACGGTTTCGCCAAGTTGTAATCCACCCAGGAAATGAACCTGTTCGTTGGCAAGCACGGTACCCGGTTCGCTGCGCCACATCTGCAATGCTTTGTCAGGACTGCTACCGAGCCATTGGGCAAGCGGAAAATTTAAACTGTCGGGTGCACGAGTATCTGCACCGCGCAACAAGGTGGGGCGATCTTGCCAACGTGTCGTGATACCAATTCGGGCATGACTATCGAGCAGCCAGTCCTGTGCCGCGTCGGATTCGAGCAGCAAGCGATGGTCGATATGAGATCCGCGCACATAAATATCAGCACTCTGACGAATTTCCAGCCACCCGGTAAATGCTCCACGAAAACTGTCTATCAGGGTTCCGACGCCGAGGTTAGCAGTCATTGCCAATAACAGGGCCATCATCGCGGTTCGCAGGGCCGGCAACTGTGCCCAGCCGTCACTCACCAACCAGCGTCCAAACAGCGATCGTTGTGGGATAAAACCTGAGATCAACTGTAAACTCAGGGCCAGCAGCAATGGCAAAATCCAGGCTACCGCAAATAATAGTAAGCCCAGTATGATAAAGCCCTCATTGGCACTGTCCATCTGTGGATACATAAGCGCCGCGATCAATAATAACAACGAGGCCGCCAGGGCCAGGTTACGCCGCGCACTGGTTTCGGTAAACTGCTGTGTACTGGTCGAACTCGCCGGCAACACCTCATTTTTCAGTTGTTGATACAGCGGCCAGGCGAGTGCCCAGAGTAGTCCGAACAGGGTAATCAACCAGGCTTTAATTAAAGTGGAAAACTGGAGTTCGATCACCGCGGCGAGGGTGGCGTCGTACAGATTATGTAGACTGGCACTTAAGCCCGGAAGTAATACCTGGCCCAACTGCATGCCCACCAGCAAACCGGAAGCGGTGCCAATAAAACTCCACAGCAGGGTCTCGAGTAGAACCGCAACGATAAGAGTCGGCACCCCGACCCCCATAAGCCGCAGGTTTAGAAAAGTGTCCCGGCGATACCAGAGTGAAAATCGAACCGCGTTAAAAACGATGAAAAGGCCGACCGCAAACGATAACAGGCTCATCGCCGTCAAGTGCGTGTGCAAGCTATCGGTTAGCTGCGCCAGGTCCAGATGTTGCTGATTTTCGACCAGTTCAAGGTCGTCGGGCAACAGGGATTTGAGTTGCTCTATTTTTGTGGGAGTAATACTGCCAACCGCGAGATAACTAAACTGCCGAGTTTCGAGCAAACTGAACGCCGCGCTAATATCCATCAGCACGCGCCGCCCCTGTAGATGACGGCTTTGTATCAGTGCCGGGGGCAGTTTACGACCATCCCTGAGTAACAGCGAATCACCCGCTTGCAGATCAAGCTCGCGTGCCAGCTGGGCCGGCACCCAGACCTGGTAGGGTGCCCGTATGAAGTCGAGCCAGCCAGAGGCCGAGTCGGTACCGATATCAAAATCGTTACTATCGACCAGGTCGCCCGGTAGGGCAAAAAGATCGGTAGCAATAATGCTGATCGGCTCACCCTTGCGGGTACTGACCCCGGCTTCGATCAGCGGAAATACCTGCCGCAGACCCGCGCGTCGTAACTCAATATAAACTGCCTGTGGAATACCCTGTTCTGTCTTACTACGCACCCAGAAACTGGCCTGCGCCCCGAGTACTGAATTTGCCTGCGCATAGCTCGCCTCGGCATGCTGGTTAATGATTTGAACCGCTGACCAGAGCCCGACCCCGGTGATCAAACCCACCAGTAAAAACAGGGTTTGCCAGGGATGCCGCCAGTAATGGCTGAGCAACGCCTTTTGCACCCAGTAAAAACTATTGGGCAACATCTTTAAATTCACCAAGCGCACCGTTGTGCAACAGCACCGAACGATCCATAAAGGCCGCCATTTCGCGGCTGTGGGTTACCACCAACAGGCTACTACCAGAATTTTTTACCAGTTCACTAAACAGTGACATGACCTCCAGGCTCGATTGTTCGTCGAGATTCCCGGTCGGTTCGTCAGCCAGTACCAACTCTGGTTTATGCAGTAGTGATCGGGCAATGGCAACCCGTTGTTGCTGACCACGCGACAGCTGATGCGGAAATTTTTTCAGTTGTGAAGCGAGGCCCAGTCGCTCGATCAGTCGCGCTTCAAACTCCGCATCGAAGCGACCACACAAGGCCGCCTGAAAGCGTATATTGTCGACTATGTTCAACGTCGAAATTAAATGAAACTGCTGGAACACCAGGCTGAGCTGCGAACGCCGCATTTCCGCGAGTTGTGACTGGTTTAAGTCACCGAGCCGGCGATCGGCGACTTCGATCTGGCCACTGTCGGCGCGTTCAAGGCCTGCGATCAGGTGCAATAAAGTACTCTTGCCACTACCACTCTCTCCCAGTAACGCTACCGAGGAACCGGTTTGCATCTGGAAATCGAGATTATCCAGCACCAGCACCTCGCCTTCCGGCTGGCGATAAGATTTACTGAGCTGTCGGATCGATAACATCGTACAAACCGTTGCCAGGGAATCTCTGATCCTATCGACATTAGCCTCAGCAAGCAATAATCTACAGTATCAAACCGGGTCTGGTTTGGTCATCATCACTAACCAGCTCTAAAATCCTGACACAGTTTTTTTTAATGGATTGCGGCTCGGAGGCCGCAATGACGAGAGGGGGTTTGACAGAATGGTGAGATAAACCGATTTAGTACTTCCTGCTGCTTCATCTTATGCGGACAGCCGTTATAATAGCCGCAGTCTCATCACATCGACCAAAAACTATGACAGCCATATGTGAAATCAGGGATTTGCAGAATCTCGCCAGGGCACGAGTACCCAGGATGTTTTACGAATACGCCGACTCGGGCTCCTGGAGCGAATCGACATATCGCGAAAACGAATCCGATTTTACCAAAATCAAACTGCGTCAACGTGTCGCCGTAGATATCACCGAGCGCTCACTTAAAACCGAGATGCTTGGCCAGCAAGTGAGTATGCCGGTCGCACTGGCGCCTGTTGGACTCACCGGTATGCAACATGCTGACGGCGAAATCAAGGCCGCCCGCGCAGCCGAAAAATTCGGCGTGCCTTATACGCTTTCGACCATGAGCATCTGCTCGATCGAAGACGTGGCGGCAAACACCAGCAAACCCTTCTGGTTTCAATTATACGTGATGCGTGATCGCGACTTTATTGGCCGCCTGATAGACCGCGCCAGGGACGCTGGTTGCAGCGCCCTGATGTTGACCCTGGATTTACAAATACTGGGGCAACGACACAAGGATATCCGTAACGGTCTGGGCGCGCCGCCCAGGATCACTCTCGACAGCATAATGCAAGTGCTTAGCCGACCGCGCTGGTGCCTGAATATGCTCGGTACACGACGGCATAGTTTCGGTAATATCGTTGGCCATGTAAAAGGTGTGGGTGATCTGTCATCGCTGTCATCCTGGACTGCAGAACAATTCGATCCCAAACTTTCCTGGGATGACATCGACTGGATCAGGCAACGCTGGGGCGGAAAGCTCATTCTCAAGGGCATACTCGACCCCGAAGATGCGCAAATGGCAGCCAAAACTGGTGCCGATGCGATCATCGTATCCAATCACGGCGGTCGACAGCTCGACGGCGCAAGATCTTCGATATCGGCACTGGCTGAAATAGTTGAACGGGTTGGCAATGATATCGAGATCCATTTTGATGGCGGAATTCGATCTGGTCAGGACGTACTGAAGGCCATTTGCCTGGGAGCAAAAAGCACTTATATTGGACGCGCATTTATCTATGGTCTGGGTGCAAACGGTGAGGCCGGAGTCCGCCAGGCACTGGATATCATCCGCACAGAACTGGATACCACCATGGCTTTATGCGGTGAACGCTTGCTGTCAAATCTGGGCCGCCACAATCTACTGGAATCAACACTATAATCGTCTTTTGACTCGATATCCGAGTTTTCAACTCGACTCCAAATTTCCAATATTGGCCCCATCCGACGTAATGATGAAAGTTTGCTATACTTTCTTTCAATTGGTCGCATCGTTTGCTGTTGTGAGAGGCAGAGAAGCGACACGATCGAATGCGGGCGAACGCAGTACACATACCCGTGCGGCAATCGAAATTCCCGCCGCTTTATTTTCAAATGCAGGATCAATTTTTGGGTAGCATCATGAATAATTTCGACGAGTGGTCCCAGATAATTTCAAAATGCCTCAAATCGGAAGCCGAGTTTCTGACCACCGTGGCAAAACACGAGGTTGAGATCGATGCTCCCAGGGACTCATTTATCCGTAACCTGCTTGAGCTGTTCTTGCCTAGCAGTTACGCGATAGGCTCGGGTCGGGTAGTCGATTCCGAGGGCCAGAGTTCGAGCAAACTTGACCTGGTGATTTATCGACGTGATTTCCCGCGCCTGAACCTGCCCGGCAGCGCCGATATGTTTCTTTACGAGAGTGTTCTGGCAACCATCGAAGTACGGCCGAAACTGATACGCAAGACATTGTTCGATGCACTCGATGCCTGCGCCTCATTGTCGGAATTAAATCCGGCTATTAGTGAGGCAACACTGGCTAACCTGGCTGAAAAGAACGGTCTTGCGCGAAATCCCAAAGGTCTATATGTTCACGAGGATCCATTGCTCACCGCGCGTTTCAACCTGGTGGGAAGGCCCCCTTCTTTTATTTACGGCTTTAACGGTTTTAAAACCAGTTTTAATCAACTGGCTGAAAACATCGAGGTCTGGATCGAGGATAGACAGCCAAAGACCCCTTGCGTGGCGATTATCGCGGGGAAGGATTTCATTTCGAGATTCAGCTTCTTTTGGCGTCTATCCTCGATCCAGACCTCGATGTTTTCAGCCAGTTGATTAAAACTGGTTTTGAAACCGTTAAAGCCGTAAA
>PVMS01028354.1_pt1 | contig 10521 bp, 9 predicted proteins | sample 1853461 | NCBI WGS metagenome assembly PVMS01 (sample SAMN08582032, study PRJNA380276) | Marine sediment metagenome, whole genome shotgun sequencing project. | isolation source: ocean sediment barecode stripped | collected 2017
CGGTGTGCGTGCTGATCTGGGACGACGACGGCAAACTGTTGCTGATGCGCGAGGCGCAGACCGGCCGCTGGCAGACCGTTGGCGGCATGGTCGACCCCGACGAGTCGCCCTCGGACGCGGCCCTCAGAGAAGCCGAGGAGGAGACCGGGTTGACTGTGCGGCTCCAAGGACTGCGCACGGCGCTCGGCGGGCCGGGCTACCGCGTCCGAGGGCGACTCGTCGGGGTCGACCATGCCGCCAACGGTCTGCCAGCGGCCGGTCTGCGCCTCACGCATCAGCAACAGCTGGCCGTCGTCGTCCCAGATCAGCACGCACACCGCTGGCAGGAGCACCAGCTCGTGCCCGATCCGCTCGCGCAACCGACCCAAGTAATCCGAGATCGCCATGGGAACGGACTGTACGCAGCCGATCCAGAGCCAATGGACGAGGCACTGTCGCGTTGGTCGATCGGGGAGACCCCTGCGTGTCCGTGCGGGATCGAGGCCGACTAGACAGGCCTCATGTTCCTCGACGTCGTGGAGGCGGTCAGCGACGTCTGTCGCCGAATCGATGCCGTCGATTCACGACTGCACAGTTTCGTGCCCGAGATCGACCGCCACCGACGCCTGTCCGCGGAGGCCCATCAAGTTGCAGGCATCCACCTCCAGACGAAGGATCATCCACTCCTCGGCGTGCCGGTCGGCGTAAAGGACATCGTGTCGGTCGACGGGCTCGACACGCGGGCCGGCTCGAGCCTCCCGCCTGCGGAGTTCGGCGGACCAGAGGCACGAGCCGTTCGGGCGCTGCGCCGCGCGGGAGCACTGATCGCAGGCAAGACCGTCACCACCGAACTCGCCTACGCCGATCCTGGGCCGACGGTGAACCCACACGATCCGGAGCGATCGCCTGGTGGCTCCAGCAGCGGATCCGCGGCGGCGGTCGCGGCCGGCATCGTGCCTCTGGCACTCGGCACCCAGACCGTCGACTCGATCATCACGCCGGCTGCCTATTGCGGCGTCGTGGGTTTCAAGCCGACGTACGGTCGAACATCGCTCGATGGCGTGTTGCCGTTCTCGCCGTCGATGGACCATCTCGGTGTACTCGCCCGCAGCGTCGACTGGGTGACCACAGCAATGGCGGTCCTGATGTTCCAGTTCCAGTCTGTTGCTGTGCCGGTCGAGATCACGCTCGGAATTCCGGCGACATCGTTTGTCGACCAGGCCGACTACAGGGTGGTCGACCACTTCCATCGAATCGTCGAGCTCCTCGGTCGACACGGACATCGCATCGTCGCCGGTTCGGTTCCGGCCGACCCGCTCGAGATCATTCGGGCGCACCGGGAGATCAATGCGGCCCAGTTCTTCCTTGAACACCGAGCGCGATTCGAACGGTACAGCGGTCGCTTCCGGGTTCGTAGCACCGATCTGTTCGCCGAGGGCGGAGCACTCGGTGCCGACGTCGTCAGCCGCGCGGAGCGCAGCGGCGTTGAACTGCGCCGCGCTGTGACCGAGGAGATGAATCGGCTCGAGATCGACGCATGGATCACACCGGCGGCCACGGGGCCTGCGCCGATGGGCCTCGACGCCCGCGGCGACACGGCCATGGCCGTACCCTGGACCCACGCCCACCTACCGGCAATCGCGATACCAGCAGGGACCATCGACGGCGTTCCGGTAGGGATCCAGATCGTCGGGCGCCACGGCGACGATGCTGAACTGCTCGCAATCGCGTCGAAACTGGCCAATGATCTCGCCGAATCGATCGAGGCCGCTGTGCCGACGATACGAGTGTGACCGACAGGCGGTGGCGCTGTCGCGTTGATGGATCCTCAAACGGACGTTCTGCTCGCTTCGGCAGGTTCCTGATCGGTGGCCGAGTCGCGTACGAATGGGGATCCGTCAAACGGAGAGTTCATCGGGTCGGCCGACCGCTCAGAATGAAGCTCGTAGGGATGTCAAGGGGGTGGCCGGAGTCGTCTCGTGACCCGGAATGTTGTGGTCGTGTCGTCGTTCGGGGCGCGTCGAGGCGGTGGTTGCGGGTGTTGTTGATGGGTGGTTTTCGGGCACGACAGGGAAGAGACACTCGGCGTGTTGCCGGGTCACGCTCGTAGGAAGCCACGATCACCGCAGAGTCCGCCCGCTGGGTCGGGTGGCAGATCAGTTGATGCGCAACCTCGCGGGTATGAGCCGGTTCGCGTGAGCCAGACCCGACCCCGGTCGAGAGGTTCAGCTGATTGTGGTTGGCAGGTGCGGGTAGACCTCGCGTGCGACGTAGCGCTTCAAGATGCGTGCGATCTCACCGATGGTCTTTCCGTCGGCGGTGCGTTTCGCGACGTAGGTCTTTGTGCGTTCGTCGTTGGACATGCGGGTGAGCACGATTCGGTAGCGCGACCGACACGCCACCTACATCGTCTCCACCTTCGTCGCCGGCGCCAGCCGCTGACCAACCACACTCGGGACCGATCGGAGAGCGAGGCATTTCTCGAGCGGACATCCCCGCGGGGCGCCTGCGCAGTCGGCGGCGCCGTCACCGCAGGCGTGCCGAGATCGGCCGCGGTCAACGTGCGCGTCGCATCACTGTCCGGCGTCGTCACGGTCGGTGCCGTCGCCTCGACGGCTACCAGCCGCGTCGACACCTCCGACGCGGTTCGCACAGATGTCGGCCTGGCGATCCGCAGCATCCTGGCGTTGTTCGCAGTGATCGTCGCAGGGCGCGATCAGAGCACGGTGACCGGCAACCGCGGTTGCGTTGCGACATCGTCTACGACGACAACGACGGCGTCGCTGGTCGATGCGCAGGTTCCCCTGGTGCGTCCCACGAGCAGGTGTCAAGACGCCTGCAACAAACGAGGCGAAAGGACTCACCATGAGTGTCACAAAGATCATCGAGGTGGTCGGCCGGTCAAGGGAAAGCTCCGACGCCGCCGTCAAGAACGCACTCGCCGAAGCCGGTCGAAGCCTTCGCGACGTGAAAGCCCTCGATGTCGTGTCGATCGGACTTCGCGGTGACGAACTCGACGAATGGGGAGCGCACGTTCGAATCTCGTTCCTCGTCGACAACGGCGGGGACTGACCGGCACATCTCTCACGGTCGGCTTCCCAACGTCACGGTCGAGGCCCATTCGTTTGTGAGGTTCCGATGACCTCGATCAGCTCGCGCTCAGCACATCCTGCTGCGCAGCATGATGGGCGCGATTGGCGGTCACGAGCGAGTCGTCGGCAGCCATTGCGGTCAGTCTGGTGGGTGTGATCCACACACCTCGCAGCGCGACCCAGTCATCGCGGCCGAGGAATCGAACATCGACTTGTCGTCCACTACGGCAGAAAAGACCATCTGCGACGTCGATGGTCCACCACTGAGATTCTCCCGCGACGCGCAGGATGCCACGACCCACCACCGCCACATCGACCGGACGGCATCCATCGTGTCGACGACAGCGCAAGTCGGTCACGGGGACCGGCTCCGACACCACGGCGTCGCTGCACCGCAGTTGCTCGGGGTCGATCACCACCACCAATTCGGTGGCGACCGCTGCGTTGATCAAATGTGCGAGCCCCTCCGTTCCCGCTCGATCGAGCCCCGACGGGGAACGCACCACGATGTTGGGGCCCCTCATCTCGACGGTCACGCACGACTCGAAGGAGTCCTGCGCGGATGGAGTACGCCACGGATCTTCCATGTCATCTCCCTCCTCGGTACCGGATCGCGGATCGCGACCACCGAGTCTGTCCGACGTGTGTGACGGACTCGTAACAGATCCGTACCGATCTGCCCACCAACGACCGGCGCAACACTGCGACGTCAACTCGGCGGGTCCTTTCAGCACTTGGCGTCACCTTGCGGGTCCGACGTAGGGCTCTGGCCGACGTGACGCCACCCTCGGACGAGGCTCAGAACATCATCGAGCGACCGTCGACAACCTCGCTCCATATCCTGACGTATCGCGCTGGCTCGGCGGCCCCTCGACCGCTGTCTCAATGGGGAACGCTCGTCGGACGCCTCTCTGGCCGATCCGACCGCTCTGATCGCGAAGCCGCGCGGCGTCCGGATGGGGATCCTCAAGTGAGACGCGTTGCGGCGGCCCGACCAGCCCCGCGTCAGTGGCCATGAACCGTCCGGTCGCCGTTCCCCACCCAAGACGGCGCGAGGAGCGTTATCGGGTGCCCCTGAACGGTACGTCGGTGATGCTCATCGACGAGCCTCGGCCGCGCGTTCTGGGACACCCCTCTGCGATCAGAATGCCGGATGACGATCGGTCTGGCGGTCGGCAGATTGCGACGATTTCCGGATTCCCTCGACCCGGTGATCGGGAACACTCTCGAGCGACGAGGCCAACGGAACTATCTGGCGCCCGAGTCGTGCCGAGATACGGCGGTCGCTCGCCAGGGGGAGGCGGGTTGTGGCGTGGGGTTATCGGGTGTTGCGAGTGCCAAGTGTGCCTTGGCCCGTATGGGCCGCCGCGATACGTGTCGGGTGAGGGATCTTGTCGAGGGAGCGATCGTGACGTCCGATCTGTTGTCGTAACTCGTCGAGCCGCGGATCTGGGCTTGGGTTGGTCAGGTCGGTGGGGCGTCGAGTCGGCCGGGCAGTGGGCTTTGGGGGCGTTCGGCGGCTTCGGGGATGTCGGGGTCGGCTTGTTCGGTCGTGTGGTACCAGTTGCCGTAGGCCTCTGATCCGAACCATGACGTCGCGCCGTGTGCGAACACGCTGAGGCCGACGGTGACCATCACCACGGTGATGATCGTGGACGCGCCGGGGAGGTCGGCGTCTTCGATGACGATGCCGGCGAAGATGATCGAGGCGAGGCCGCGCGGCCCGAACCAGCCGAGGTACAGCACCGAGGGTCGCCCGAGCCCGGACCCGACCATCGCGACGGCGACGGGGATCATGCGGATCAGGGTCAGGCTGAGCACCGAGTAGAGCGCCACCTGCCAGGTGAGGTCGTCGATCGCCGGGCCGAGCAGGAGGGCGCCGAAGACGAGGAAGCTGAGCGATGTCAACGCCGATCCGAGCGTCTCGGAGAACTCGGTGAGTTCGTCGACGTCCCCTCTGGTGAGCGCGCCGAGGGTGAGACCGGTGAGCCAGGCGGCGATGAAGCCGCTGCCGTCGAGTGGAACGGCGAGCCCGTAGGCGGCCGCGGCGAGGGCCAGCCCGCCGATCTGGGTCCACATCTTGGAGATCCAGCCGCGGCGGGTCGAGGCGAGGATCGCTTTGGCTCCGAGCCATCCGAAGGTGATGCCGATGACCGCGGCGATCAGGATCTCTTGGCCGATGAACGACAACACATCGCCGACCGAGCTGCTGGTCGCCGACTCCTCGGCGGCTCCCAGGAAGATGAGGACGAGCGGTAGGACGACGCCGTCGTTGAGGCCGCTCTCGACGTTGAGTCCCTGGCGGATCCGTTGGGGGACGCGCGGGTTGGAGATGACCGCTTGGCCGAGCGAGGCGTCGGTCGGGGCGAGGATCGCGGCGATCAGCGCCGCCTCCCAGACCCCCAGGTCGGTGAACAGAGCGACCGCTGCGGCGAGCCCGAAGACGATGGTCAATGGCATCCCGACGAGCAGCAGACGGCCCGGGACGAACGCCTCTTGCCGCCAGGCTGTGCTGTTGATCGCGTTGGCGTCGCTGAACAACACGATGGCGAGGGTGATCTCCAGCAGCGTCGTGACGGCCTCGGAGTCAGGTGTCGTCTCGAGGATGTCGAGGCCAGGCGATCCGACGATCAACCCGACGGTGACGAAGACGATCGGGCCGGTGATAGCCGTCGTGCTCAGCCGCCGCGAGAACAACGCGTAGACGACGAACACGCCGGCGACGGCGAACAGCCAGAACGTCACGGCATCACCCCGACGCCGAGGTCGAGACGGCCGTGCCGGATGCGCTCATCCGCGGCCTGCGATCGGTTGGCCGAGGTCGGGGTAGCGATCCCGGAACATCTCCCCAGCAGCTCGAACCGTCGGTACGACACGATCCTCTCCCAGCGCGTCGATGACCCCGGCCTTCTGTGCGGTGATCAGGGCGTCGCCGTGGAGGCGGGTGAGCCACAGGTCGACGTCGGCGTCTTGGAGCTCCTCGAACAGCGAGACGATCTCCTCGGCGCCGCTGACGTCGAGGTCGGCGATCTGCTCGCAGTCGACGATCAGGAGCGCGGCTGGTGGATCGGTCCGCTTCCACAACAGCTCGCGCGCCTGCTGGGAGAACGCCTCGGCGTTGGAGAAGATCAGCGAACCGGTTTGGCGGTAGATGACCATCCCCGTCAACGTCTCGGCTTCGGGGTGATCCTCGACGTCGAGGAACTCGTGGAGACCATCGTCGGTCTCGACCCGGCCCAGCTCGCTGCCCTCCGCGAAGCTCGACCGGTAGATCAGCGCCAGCAGCGACAGCACGATCCCGATGATGATTCCCTGCAAGATGTCGATCAGCACGACACCGAGGAACGCCGCGATCGCCAACCAGAAGTCGATGTGACGGATCCGCCACAACTTCGTGAACTTGGAGAAGTCGATCAGCTTCCACACCGCGTGGATCACGATCGCGCCGAGCACCGCTTCGGGCAGCGGCTCGAACAACCACGTCAACGCAACGATCGTGATCAACACGAACACCGCCGCGAAGATGCTCGTCATCTGCGACTTTTGACCGGCCTCGACCCCCGCAGCGGTTTTCGACAGGCTGCCATCGACGACGAACCCGCCGCTCAACCCGGCCCCCAAGTTGGCGGCGCCGAGGCCGATCATCTCCTGGTTGGCGTCGACCTGATAACCGAACTTGGACGCATACGACTTCGCCGCGGCGAACGACTCGGCAAACGCCACGACGACCACCGCCAGCGCACCGACCAACAGGTCACCGAGCACGTCCCCCTCGGGGACCTCCGGGATCGACAGGTTTGGCAGCTCAGCAGGAATCTCGCCGACGACGAGGATCCCGCCGCCCTCCCAATCCAAGATCGCCGACAACCCGATCGCCGCCAACATCACCACCAGCGCCCCGGGGATCTTCGGCAGGAACCTCCCAATGGCGAACAACGACGCGAGCGCGACGACGCCGATGGCGACCGTCGGCCAGTCCCAGTCGCTCAACTGATCGATCATCGAACCGAGGTCTTCGAGCACGTTGTCGCCCTCGGCCTCGATGCCCAGGATCTTGTCGAGCTGGCCGACCGCGATGACGATCGCCAAGCCGACCATGAACCCGGCCAGCACCGACGTCGCCATGAAGTTGGCGATCCACCCCATACGCGCCAGCCCGAGCCCGACGAAGAACACCCCGGTGAAGATCGCCAACCAGATCGTCAGGATCAGATACAGATCACCGTCACTGCCCGCCAACGGCGCGACGACCGACGCCGAGAGGATCGCCACCGTCGAGCTCGGCCCGACGAACAGGTGCTTGGACGACCCGAAGATCGCATAGCCGAGCAGCGCCAGCGGCGCCGTCACGAGCCCGACCTCAGGCGACACCCCGGCGATGCCGGCATAGGCCATCGCCTCGGGCACCAACAACGCCCACACCGTCAACGCGGCGAGCAGATCGAAACGGATCCACCCACCCCAGTCGTACTTCGGCAACCAATCGGCGATCGGCAAGTACCGCTGGACCGCAGTCTTCTCCTCCGGCGGCTTCAACACCATATCGACATCTCCACTTCGTCCTGCTCGCCGCGCTCGCGGGGCGCCGTCAGCTCCCTGCTTCGCCCTCGGCTTCGGCGATGTCCTTGTCGATCTCCTCGTCGCTCACCTCGAGCTCTTTACTGGTGACTTTGCCGGCACGCTCGATCGCCTTCTCGACCTTCGAACTCACGTCGGCCGCAGCGACAACGACCAACCCGGTCTGGCCGGCATCGAGGTGCTCACCGAGCTCCTTCAGGTCGCTGCGGCTCATCCCCCCGGCCACGTGACCGGCGACGGCACCGAGTGCCGCCCCGGTCCCAGTCGTCGCCGCGAGCAGGCCGGAACCGATCGCCGCGGCGGGGAAGAGGGCGATCACAGCACCCGTCGCGAGGCCGAGGCCGGCGCCGCGCCAACCACCCTTGCGCGTCGGCTGCTCATGCTTCTTGAGGATCTTGACCTTGCCGTCGTCACGCTTCTGGACGATGGCGGCGTCGAAGTTGTCGATCAGCTGCCAGTCGTAATACAGCGACTTGACGGCGTCGTAGTCCATCTGGGCGACATCAGAACTCGCGTAGACGGCCCCGAACAGGACGAAGGTGTCGTAGTCGGCCATGGGGTGGTTCTCCTTGATAGTTGTACTCAGCTTCAGCTGAGGGCTTGGCATTCTGGGTGTTGAACGCGTCTCGCCGTCGAGGGCGGAAGTGAGCGGCCGGGTCAGCGGGCGCCGCCCTCTTCGAGTTCCCTCTTGAAGTCCTCGATGAAGTCGATCGGGATGATCGTCTCCTCGAGCCATTCGGGCAGCCCGTGCATCACGCTCGGATCCGGCTGCGGGTTCATCCGCTGCTGGTACTCGTGATCGACGACCAGCAGCGGGGCGGCCTCGGGCTTGACCATCCGGATCACGATCTGCTCCGGCGTCACGTTGACCACGGTGAAGTCCTGGGCCAACACGACCGGGCCGTCATAGCCGGTGCGGATCGCGTCGAGCAACGGCTGCGGGGTGCCGTAGTAGTTGAGGAAGTGGAACACCATCGCCAGCGACGGCTTCGTGCGGCTGAACACCTCCGCCGCCGCCTCGGGTGCGGTGTGCTTGGTCCAGGCGACGATCTTGGCCTGGACCTCGGGCCAATCCATCATGTCGACGTAGGTGTGCGGCGGGTTGAACGTCTCGTGGATGATCACGTCGGCGTTCTGGCTGTTCTCCACCGTCAACGTCGACGGCTCACAGTCACCGGCATACACGACGCTCATCCCGGCGTACTCCAACCGGTAACCGACCGCACCGTAGATGCCGTGAGGAACCGGGAACGCCCGCACAAGCACACCGTTGTCGTCGTACACCGTCTTGGCCTGATCCGGGACGAACTCGTGGGGCTCCATATCGAAGCCGCGCGGATCCAAGTTGCCGAGCTTGGTCCGGTCGTGCCACGCCGCCAACCGATAGATGTTCTCCACCAGGGCGTTCATCCCGAGTTCCGGCTTCTCCCCGGCCGGACCGTGCAGGTGCATCGGTTCCAACCGCCCATTCGACTGGCCGAAGTCGTAGTAGACGATCAGATCGGCGATGTGGTCGATGTGATAGTGGGTGATGAAGAACTTCGTCGCCTTGCTGTAGGGCACCCGCATGTGATGGAACGCCGAGTTCGTCCCCGCCCCCGCGTCGAAGATGAACACCTCACCATTCCCCAACTCGACCAAGAACCCCGCGGCCGCCTGACCGCGGCGAGCCGGATATCCGCTACCAAGCGCGGTCACCCGTAACTCCTCCGCCTCCAGCGGCTCAGTTCCGGTCTCATACAGGTTCGGGTAGTCCTTCAGATCGGCCGTGGAGTCCTTGACCACCACCCGATGCGTGGTCAACGGCTCGGTCCCGAACGGCTCCGGAAGCTTCAGTCCCATGATGCACCCCCTCCTCGACCGCGAAACGACTGAGCCTGATACCCAGTCCCCCTATGAATCGCCATCGACAGCAGGCACCTTAGACCAGCCTGTCCAACAATGCCATCGGATGATCAGCGGTCCCGATGGGCGTTGTCCGACGGCGCGACGGGCCGCCAACCGGTCTCAGGGGCCGTCGTTCGCAACTGGTTCGAGAGCGTCGAGCAGCACTTCAACGGCCGCCCCCACCCGCCTCGTGTAGTCGTCCCTTCCGTACACCCCGTCGAGCAGGCGGTCGCGGTCGAACTCGCGCAGGGCCAGCGGCAACAGCGCTGCCACCGAACCGCGCACTTCGCTGCTCGCCTCCGGGTACCGCGCCTCGACCATGTCACCGATCCAGGAGTCGGCTCGCTCGAGCGACAACCGAAGAACAACCCGAGTGTGCTCGTTGTGGGCCGCCGCCGCAGACAGCTCGTTCATCAACAATGTAGAGCGACGGACCTCGTCGTTTCCGGCAAGCACGCTGTCGAGGAAAGCCCGAAGCTGCTCCTCGGGCGGCAGATCAGCCACTCGGGCCTGCATCTGCTCGGTGAACCTGGTGACGCTCCGCTCGAGCGCAGCGTCAATGATCTCGTCGCGGTTGCCGACGAAGTGTGCCAGGTTCGATCGCGTCAACCCCGCCTCGTCAGCGATCCGATCCAGCGTTGTGCCCGCGAGCCCATACCTGACAACGCACTCTTCGACGGCGTCCAGGATCTGACGACGTCGCTCGGCGACGACGGACGGACGCCCGACCCCCGCGTACCGGCCTCGCGAGATTCAGGACCACTCCTCTGGGCCATCCTCCGAGACTACGAGCAACGGCCACACGGCCACCGCCGACCAAGACCACACACAACCGGAGTGCTGCGTTGAATCGTCGCGGTTGAGTCGGGCCCGACCCAGAACATCGAGATCAGCGATCTCTTCGTTGAGTGTGTGGGGCGAGACTCGGCTTCGAGCTGCAACAGCAATTCGGCATGGTGGCGCGTCGGGCGGGCGGGTCGTCAGC
>PVMS01056526.1_pt1 | contig 10521 bp, 5 predicted proteins | sample 1853461 | NCBI WGS metagenome assembly PVMS01 (sample SAMN08582032, study PRJNA380276) | Marine sediment metagenome, whole genome shotgun sequencing project. | isolation source: ocean sediment barecode stripped | collected 2017
ACGATACACGCGAGTGGTTTGATCTTCCGCTCATTTAGTTCAGCAACCAGATCGCGCACCCCGAGGCAGCCGATTTCTTCATCGTAGGAAAAAGCAAAATGGATAGGTATGGGCAACGCAGCCTGCTTGAAGGTTTCCGCCGTTGCCAGGCACACCGCGATAAAACCTTTCATGTCGCAGGTACCACGGCCATAAAGTTTGCCTGATATCTCGCACAGAGCGAAAGGATCACTGGACCAGTTCTGCCCCGCAACCGGAACCACATCGGTGTGTCCGGACAACACCAGTCCAGGCACGCTGCCGTCACCTATGGTCGCAAATAAATTGGCTTTACTTTTGTCGGCATTGAAGGTCAGTTCATAGGAAATGTCCAGCGCATCCAGTTGCGACTGAATAGATTCCAGTATCGACAGGTTGGAAAGATGGCTGGTCGTATCAAAGCCAATCAGGTCCCGGAGTATGCTGGTGGTTTGCTGTATCATGCGCCGAGTTTATCACCCATAGAGACAAGGTGATTCACTGACAAGTAACAATATAGTGCTTTCGATCAGAGATTGCGCAAAATGGCAGCACCAGGCGCTGCGAGTATATTTTTTTGACACAGAGGCCACATAAGAAATAGTTTCTCCGTGGTCTCTGTGTTTTATTGTGGCATAGAATGAAGGCTCAGTCCTGGCCCGCCCTGATTTTGGCCGAATGCTCGTGAACCGTATCCACCAGCGCCTTTACCTTTTCTGGGTCAATGCCTGGGTGAATACCGTGGCCGAGATTAAAGATATGTCCGGGATGCGCGCCAAAATCATCTAGAATCAGCTTAGCTTCCCGGCATACGGTTTCAGCTTTGGCATAAAGAACCGTCGGATCAAGGTTACCCTGCAAGGCGACGCGATCACCGATCAGTTCTCGCGCATAGGAAATCGGCACACTCCAGTCGAGCCCTACGCCATCACAACCCGTCGCGGCGATTTTCTCCAACCACAAGCCGCCACCCTTACTGAACAAGGTGACCGGGATATCCCTGGTTTTTTCGTCCGCCTTGAGTGCGTTTACAATTTTCCACATATACGCCAGCGAAAATTCCAGGTACTGTGGTGTGGAGAGCGCCCCGGCCCAGGTATCAAATACCATCAGGGCCTGCGCTCCGGCTTCAACCTGCGCCTTGAGATAAGCGATCACCGCATCGGTGGTTCTATCCAGCAAAACATGTGACATACCGGGTTCACAGTGCAGCAGACCCTTGGCAAATTTAAAATCTTTGCTGCTGCCTCCCTCTACCATGTACGTCATCAGCGTCCACGGACTGCCGGCGAATCCGATCAGCGGAACGCGGCCGTCGAGTTCCGAACGAATCAGGCGAACCGCGTCAAATACGTAAGCAAGCTCTTCCTGAACCTCGATGACAGGCAGGGCTTTAATCGCGTCAACGGTGCGAATCGGGTTAGCGAATATTGGGCCAACACCTTCATTTAAACTGAGCCCCAGGCCCATCGCATCGGGTATAGTCAAAATGTCAGAGAATAATATTGCGGCATCCAGATCAAATCGCTGCAACGGTTGCAACGTCACTTCGCACGCGAGTTCTGGTGTTTTACATAGCGTCAGAAAATCACCCGCTACTTTACGCGTTGCCCGATACTCCGGTAAATACCGCCCCGCCTGACGCATAATCCAGACATGCGTACAATCGGTCTCTTCACGTCGCAAAGCGCGCAGGAAGCGATCATTTTTTAATTTACTAGTCATTTTCTTTTCCAGGGTAACAACTCAATTTCAAATAGTAATAGAATTACTCAGATCGCCGCTGGAATTTTCCAGTTCAAAGCCAAAAATGTGCGTTTACATGCGTAAATGGTCATTTTTGAACGCGGAAACGAGGAATTCCAGGAGTGAGATGCGCAATTCTAGCGCGGCAGGTCACTTCTTCCGATTAAATAGGCATCCACTGCGTGTGCCGCCTGGCGCCCTTCGCGTATTGCCCAAACCACCAGTGATTGTCCGCGACGAGCGTCACCGGTCGCGAACACGCCTTCAACAGAAGTATGATACGCCAGCTCACCTTCGGTATCGGCCTGAACATTACCACGCGCATCAAAATCGACATCCATCGAATTGAGCATGCCGCGTTGCACCGGATGCACAAATCCCATAGCCAGGGTAACAAGATCGGTTTTGATTTCAAATTCCGACCCGGGCAGTTCGCGCATACGCATACGGCCCCCTTCATCGGTCGACCATTCCACCTTCGCACATACGGCGGCTTTAACCTTGCCGTCGCCGTCATCAACAAAATGTTTGGTGACCACGCTCCACTGCCGCTCGCAGCCTTCTTCCTGCGAACTCGAGGTGCGCATCTTATTCGGCCAGTCTGGCCAGACCAGGCCTTTGTCTTCGTGCTCTGGTGGTTGCGGCATAATCTCGATCTGGGTTACCTTTTCTGCGCCGTGTCGATTGGAGGTGCCAATACAATCTGAACCGGTATCACCGCCGCCAATAACCAGCACGTGCTTGCCTTGCGCATTAATTTCCGGAGTCGCATCATTAACATCACCCTGCACCCAGGCGCTGTTTTTGCGTAAAAATTCCATCGCGAAATATACTCCATCCAGCTCGCGCCCCTCGACCGGAAGATCGCGTGGCTTTTCAGAACCCGCAGCAATTACAAGGGCATCAAATTTTTCCCACATTTTGCCGATTGATAAGTCTACACCAATGTGAGTATTGGTATGAAAATGCACACCCTCGCGACGCATTTGTGCCATACGACGATCAATAATATTTTTGTCCAGCTTAAAATCGGGGATTCCGTAACGCAGCAAACCACCGATTCGTGCCTGTTTTTCATACACATCAATCTGGTGCCCGGCGCGAGCAAGTTGTTGCGCGCAGGCCAGTCCAGCTGGTCCAGAGCCAATAACGGCGACGCGTTTTCCAGTTTTATGCCGCGCAATTTGCGGTGTAATCCAGTTATTTTCCCAACCCTTTTCAACAATCGCCTGCTCGATAGTTTTAATCGTGACCGGGGTACTGTCAATATTCAGCGTACACGATTCCTCGCAGGGCGCCGGGCACACACGCCCGGTAAACTCAGGGAAATTATTGGTCGAATGCAGTTGAGTTAGCGCTTCCTGCCATTCCTGCAAATACACGAGATCGTTCCAGTCAGGAATATTATTGTCCACCGGGCAACCCTGATGACAATACGGTATGCCACAATCCATACAGCGCGACCCCTGCTCACCTAATTGCTCATCACTCAAACTGATGACAAATTCCTTAAAATGGCCAAGACGCTCAGCGACCGGCAAATAGTGACGTTCCTGTCGCTTGACGTCCAGGAAACCCGTTGGCTTACCCATTGGCCACTTCCTTTACTTCCACCTCTGTGTTGGCACGAGCCGCATATTGCTCAAGCAGTGCGCGTTTATAATCGACCGGCATCACCTTCACAAATTTCTCCCGGCTGGCCTCCCAGTTTTCCAGTATCTTTCTTGCGAGCGCGCTATTGGTATAACGCTTATGATTTTCAATCATCTGCTTGAGGCGGGTTTCATCATAGCGGGTTAAATCTGAACGCACACTGGCATCATCCACCCCACCGTCGACCTCGAGCATTTCGAGCTCGACCATTTCCAGGTTACAACGTTCAGCAAAATCGCCGTTCTCATCGAACACATAAGCAATGCCACCGGACATGCCCGCCGCAAAGTTACGCCCGGTTTGTCCCAGGCACACCATGATACCTCCGGTCATGTATTCACATCCGTGATCCCCCACGCCTTCGACAACCGCGTTCGCGCCAGAGTTCCGCACGCAAAAACGCTCACCCGCCACACCACGAAAATACGATTCACCGCTAATGGCACCGTACATGACCGTATTACCAACAATGATATTCTCCTCCGCTTTTCCCAGCGCCGAATCAGCACACGGGTAAATAATCATGCGCCCGCCAGATAAGCCTTTGCCCACATAGTCATTGCCGTCGCCAGCCAACTCAATGGTGATGCCCTTTGCAAGCCATGCACCCAACGACTGTCCGGCGCAGCCCTCTGCCTTAATATGGATGGTATCATCCGGCAAGCCGGCATGACCGTAGCGGCGCGCGATCTCGCCGGACAGCATGGCCCCCACGGTCCGATTATAGTTAAAAATCGGCGTTTGAATTTGTACCGATTCACCGCGTTCAAGCGCAGGTTTAGCCTGCTCAATTAAAGCATTATCCAGCGCCTTTTCCAGGCCATGCTCTTGTATCTCGCTGCAATAAATGCCCACGCCTTCAGCGGCTTTGGGCTTGCTCAATACACGCGTAAAATCCAGGCCTTTTGCTTTCCAATGATTCACCGCTTTACGCGCATCCAGGCTCTGACTCTGACCAACCATCTCATCCATAGTGCGATACCCCAGGCGCGACATCAGCTGGCGTACCTCTTTGGCGACGAAAAAGAAATAGTTGATCACGTGCTCGGGCTTGCCAGTAAACCGTTTACGCAATTCTGGGTCCTGAGTCGCTACGCCCACCGGGCAGGTGTTCAAATGACACTTACGCATCATAATGCAACCTTCGGCGATCAGCGGTGCGGTAGCAAAAGCAAATTCGTCTGCACCGAGTAATGCACCAACAACCACATCACGACCAGTCCGAATCCCGCCATCGACCTGAACAGCGATTCGGCTACGCAGATTGTTAAGCACTAGCGTTTGATGCGTTTCTGCAAGGCCTATTTCCCAGGAGGAGCCGGCGTGTTTAATCGACGTCAGCGGGCTTGCCCCCGTTCCGCCATCGTATCCGGAAATGGTGACGTGATCCGCATGTGCCTTGGAGACACCCGCAGCAACCGTTCCAACACCAACCTCAGAGACCAGCTTAACGGAAATTCGCGCACTCGGGTTGACGTTTTTCAAGTCATGAATAAGTTGCGCCAGATCCTCTATGGAATAAATATCATGATGCGGTGGCGGAGAAATCAGGCCCACGCCCGGCGTGGAATGCCTCACATCCGCGATCTGCTGACTGACTTTGTGCCCGGGCAACTGCCCGCCTTCACCGGGCTTGGCACCCTGCGCCATTTTGATCTGGATATCATCAGCATTGACCAGGTACTCGGCAGTCACACCAAAGCGCCCCGATGCGACTTGCTTGATTGCAGAACGTTCCGGGTTCATGCTGCCGTCTTCAAGTGGCTCAAATCGAGACTTTTCTTCGCCACCCTCTCCGGTATTGGATTTTCCACCCAGCTTATTCATCGCAACCGCCAGCGTAGAGTGTGCCTCGTAGGAAATCGAACCAAACGACATCGCGCCAGTGGCAAATCGTTTAACAATTTCACTCACCGGCTCGACCTCATCCAGCGGCACCGGTTTGGGAATAAAATTCAGGCGAAACAGGCCACGTAAATTCAACAGGCGACCATCCTGCTCGTTCATCTCTTTGGCAAAGGCCTGGTAGCTGCTCCAGTTGTTGCCGCGTACGGCGTGCTGCAATTTCGAAACCGATTCAGAAGTCCAGGCGTGCTTCTCACCGCGCACACGCAGAGCATAATCGCCGCCGACATCCAGATGATGCCGGTAGATAGGTTTATTGCCATGCGCATTGCGATGCCAGCGATAGGCTTCCTGCGCAATCTCTTCCAGGCCAGCACCCTCTATTGTCGTAGCAGTTCCTGTGAAGTACTGATCGATAAAGTCACTTGAGAGCCCCAGCGCATCAAAAATCTGCGCCCCGCAGTAAGACTGATAAGTCGAAATACCCATCTTGGACATAACCTTTTTCAAGCCTTTACCGAGCGCCTTGATATAACGCTCACATGCGGTTGGATAGTCGATATCGCCCTTTAATGTGCCCAGCTCAGACTGGATGGTATCCAACGCAAGATAGGGGTTAATGGCTTCTGCACCGTAACCCGCCAGCGTGGCAAAATGATGAATTTCAATCGCGCTACCCGTCTCAACGACTAGCCCGGTCTGCGTACGCAGGCCCTTTTTGATCAGGTGATGGTGCACCGCCGATGTCGCCAGCAAGGCCGGAATGGCAATGTTATCAATATCAACCCAGCGATCCGACAGTATCAGAATATTGTTCCCTTTGCGTACCAGTGCTTCCGCGCGACGACAAATTTCGCCCAAAGCCGGTTTCATACCCGCCGCACCCTTCTGCGCAGAATAGCAGATATCAATGGTTCGGGTCATGAAGGCGTCGGATCGATCTTCAATCTTACGGATCGCTTCCAGTTCACTATTACTCAATATCGGCTGCAGCACTTCCAGGCGCATCGATTTTCCGGCCTGGTGCCCCAGCAGGTTTGGGCGCGGCCCGATCAATGAAACCAGCGACATCACCACATCCTCGCGGATGGGGTCAATCGGCGGATTGGTTACTTGCGCAAAATTTTGCTTAAAATAGGTTGATAAATGCTTGGCCTCATCCGATAACACCGACGGAGGGATATCCGTACCCATCGAGCCTGTCGCTTCCATGCCCGTTTCCAGCATCGGGCGCAGCAAAAATTTTACGTACTCCTGCGTATACCCGAATGCCTGCTGAGTATTGAGCAAGGTTGTGGCATCGGGCGCCATTGCGCCAACCACCGGCGGTAATTCATGCACGTATAACTGAGTCGCATCCAGCCACTGCTGATACGGATGCTCAGCGGCCAGATCGGTCTTGATTTCGCCATTGTCGATAATTCGGCCTTGTTCCAGGTCAATCAGGAACATCTTGCCAGGCTGCAGGCGCCATTTTTTGACGATCTTATGCTCAGGGATATCCAGCACACCGATCTCAGACGCCATCACGCATAGATCATCGTCGGTCACCAGATAACGCGCTGGCCGCAGGCCATTTCGATCCAGAGTAGCGCCAATTTGCCGGCCATCGGTAAAGGCAACCGCAGCGGGGCCATCCCAGGGTTCCATCATGGCGGCATGATATTCGTAGAATGCGCGCCTGTCCGGCGCCATCAGTGGATTGGATGACCAGGCCTCGGGAATCAACATCATCATCGCGTGCGACAGGGAAAACCCAGATAAAGTCAGCAATTCCAGTGTATTGTCAAAACAGGCGGAATCCGACTGTGCATCTTCAATCAGAGGCCAGATTTTTTCAAGATCATCGCCAAATAGGTCACTGGACATCGAATGGCGACGTGCTGCCATCCAGTTTTTGTTGCCGCGTACTGTATTGATCTCACCATTATGCGCAATCATGCGATAGGGATGTGCCAGCTCCCAGGTCGGAAAGGTATTGGTTGAAAAACGTTGATGCACCAGCGCCATAGCAGACTGCAAACGCACATCGGTCAGGTCGCTAAAGTAGGTGGCGACCTGATCAGCCAGCAACATGCCTTTATAGTTAACAACACGCGTAGATAACGAAGTAAAATATAGCTGATTGGCCGCTTCATCCTGCGTTTCTGGCGTATTCTCGATTATTTTTCGGATCACAAACAGTTTGCGCTCAAACGCGTCCTGATCAGCGCAGCTATCACCCCTTGAGATAAACACCTGCTTGATAGCTGGTTCCGTGGGTTTGACTGAATAGCCGAGATCCGTATTGTCCACCGGCACATCGCGCCAGCCGGAGAGTTTTTGACCTTCGAGTTTAACGATACGTTCTATCAGTTTACGCGCCGCAGACTGGCAAGCTTCATCAACCGGCAGAAACACCATACCCACGGCATACTCGCCCTCAGCGGGCAAATCGAAATCGACGACTGCCTGAAAAAAAGCATCGGGAATTTGTATTAGAATACCTGCCCCATCACCCGCTTTCGGGTCGGCACCGACGGCACCGCGGTGCTCCAGACGTTGCAATATGCTCAGGCCTTTTTCAACGATATCGTGGCTTTTTCTGCCCTTGATGTTTGCAACAAACCCGACACCACAGGCATCGTGTTCATTTACAGGGTCGTACAACCCTTGCCGGGGAGGTAGTGCACCTCGACTCTTCATATTCAATCCTCAAAATTTCTTACTGGATCGAAGCGGGCTGCAGCAATTATTAATTTGCATTGAGCGCTTGCCCGCTTAGATCGATGGGGAACCCCCTATTTTACTGAACCAGGCGCACAAAGGGCACTACCAATTTGGGGTTGTTTCTGCGCTAATCTTGTACCATGCCGTAACGATTATAGGCAAAGCGCATCGCGCTGTGTGACAGAAAGTCGTTCAGTTCAGCTTATCCAGGGTCATTTGAACAGCCTGGGCGTTTTCAAGCGCGTCTTTCTTATTCTTATGGTTTAAATCTATCCAGAACGAATTGGTTTTATCCGCATAACCTTCTTTTTGAGCACGAATATTGACAAATTTACGCTTCAAGCTATCGTCTCTCCACCAGTATTGGAACGGCGTCACCCCCAAAACCATTCCGGTTTTTACGTCCGCTACTTCGACGCCTTCCGGTTGACTAAGCACCACCACGGCCCCATGACGCTGGACACAAGCAACCAGTAGCAGGTGTAGTGAAATGATCAGGAGAATTCGTAGTTTCATATTGTCAGGTCGATTTAGCCGAACATAAGTTCAGGATGATCCTTAGGAAAGCACTGATTAACTCATGAACTTGCATCTTAATATCTGAAAATCTTGTCCCCATCGTTGTATATCTTCGCAATAGCCGTGCTATTACGTGCAATATACGCTGATCCCTTATCTCTTTGGAAAATGATTTCAGTCACAATCTGATTCGCTCAGGGTTAATCAGCACTTCTTCAGGCCATGAAGATACCGATTCTATAAATGTTACAACACCTTAGTTGCGCGCCGTCAGGCCGGTTATAGCGTCACCAGAGTGGAACCCGCTTTAAATTACAGAATATATCGTTCCAGCGTTTCCAGAATTTGCGCCTCGGGCACGGTGTCAAATATTTCCGCCTCGCCGATGCTCCGGTACAGCACCAGGCGTAATTTTCCAGCGAGCACCTTCTTATCGAGGCTCATCAGCGCTCTCAAGTGCGAAGCCTTTACATCCGCTACGCCTTGCACTGGCAAAGTAGCGACCGCTAAAATTTCCCGAACTCGCTCCACGTCCGTTGCGGATATCATCCCCATACGGCAGGACAAGTCCGCCGCCATAAGCATTCCCAAACCAACGGCTTCACCGTGCAACCACACCCCATATCCCTTTGCATTCTCGATCGCATGACCAAAGGTATGGCCCAGATTCAATAATGCGCGCACACCCTGTTCTTTTTCATCCTGAGCAACAATCTGAGCTTTGGCCCGACAGGAACGCTCAATAATTTCAGTGATTGCCGATTCATCGCGCTGCATAATGGCCGGCATCTTTTCTTCCAGCCAGCCCAGAAACTGAAGATCCCCCAGCAGTGCGTACTTAATCACTTCCGCCATTCCAGCAGAAAACTGCCGCGCATCCAGGCTGCTCAGGGTTTGACTATCGATGATTACCACCTCAGGCTGATGAAAGGCACCGATCATGTTTTTTCCTAAAGGGTGATTCACACCGGTTTTGCCCCCAACAGACGAATCAACCTGAGACAATAGCGTAGTCGGCACCTGTATAAACTTAACCCCTCGCTGATAACAGGCGGCGCAAAACCCGGCAAGATCGCCCACAACACCACCACCTAGCGCAATTACAGTCGCTTCACGATCGCAGGGCAGCTCGAGCATTTTCGTAAATACCTCTTCCGCATGCGCCAGGCTCTTGGTTTGTTCACCGTCTGGTAAAATGTGGGTGGCGATAGCATAATCATCGCCCAGGGTCGCCAGTAGCCGTTCCAGGTAAAGCGGTGCCACGATTTCATTGCTAATCACAAATACTTGATGACCATGAATATGAGGCCTGATCAATTCAGCATTTGACAGTATGCCTTTGCCAATGTGTATAGGATAGCTGTGATGCCCTAAGTCTATATTTAGTGTTTTCATATTGTATTTTAGTTAAATTTGAGCGTGCAAGCCCGGGCTGTATTTTAAAACACAGAGCCCACAGAGGGCACAGAAAAAACAAATTTGTATCTTTGTGCCCTCTGCGGGCTATGTGTTACGTAATAAACATCATCAACAGAGCACAGCTTTTAATTAAACAGCGTAAATATGATCTGTTTTAGGTCTCTTTCAGCGCCTGTTCTATTTTTCGGACTGTATTTAAAGCTGAGCCTTTGCTCACGTTTACAACAATATCCGAGACCTCACGATACAAGGGGTCGCGCTGCTCAAACAATGCCCCTAACCGCTCTTCTGGATTATCCGTTTCCAGTAAGGGGCGGTTTTTACAATAACGCAGGCGTGACCACAGCAAATCAACCGACGCATTCAGGTAAATAACAAGACCTTTTTGTTTAAGCAATACACGGTTCACCTCCTGCGTCACCACACCACCACCGGTCGCGATTACGCCCATTTCTTTCCCCGCAAACTCTCGCAGCAGGCGCGTTTCGCGTTTACGAAACCCGGCTTCACCTTCAATATCAAATATGGTCGTCACCGTTACGCCGTTGCGACGCTCTAACTCCTGATCACAGTCGATAAATGAAACGCCTATACGATTGGCAAGCTTTTTGC
>PVMS01061410.1_pt1 | contig 10521 bp, 11 predicted proteins | sample 1853461 | NCBI WGS metagenome assembly PVMS01 (sample SAMN08582032, study PRJNA380276) | Marine sediment metagenome, whole genome shotgun sequencing project. | isolation source: ocean sediment barecode stripped | collected 2017
ATTAAAAACCGTTTTTGTCCCATTAAAACTTTCATTAACCAGAAATCTCTATAAAGGCAACGCAATTAACAGAATCACTAAGTTGAGGATTCAATTAATATGAATATGCATTAATTGCCAATAATTAATTCTACCTCAGCCCTAAAGGATGTAAATCATTGGCAACCATTCCACCCTTTAGGAACGAGGTAAAGATTATGCAATAATTATTTATCCTTAATTTTAGTCGGACAATACTGATTAGAACCAAAAAAAAATAGGCCCACCCAATAGCTGGTGAACCTATTTACCAAAAAAAATGTGCTTTCTTATTAACCCTTTCCCTTTTTTTATTTTTTGATTAGAATTCCAGCTAGAAAGCCATTAGCTGTTACTAATCAAGCATTTTAATATAATCACTATTAAAATTTCTTTTGGATAAAATACTATCCTTTCTTTTGTGACAGAGGTATTTGCACCCTGGTTGTGGCCCAGGCCAATATCATCTGTGATCCATATTCTTGTGTTTGAAACCCTATGCTGAAATTCTCGAGCATTTTTCCTTTGGTTGTTTTAATTTCCAAATTTACTATATCATCTTCGGGATCGTAAAAGAATGCTCCAAAGCTATCCGTGTTTTTATTTAATATAATCGTCCAATTATCTTCATTTGGAATGGTATATAAAACATAGGTTCCTGCCTTTACAATTTTATCTCCAAAGACAACATCTTTATAAAACCTTATTTCAGTAGCCTCATTAGATCCGGTCCTCCATATTTTCCCATAGGGCACGTGGGTTCCAAATACTTTTTTATCTTTTGTATATGGTCTTCCATAAACCACTTTTACTTGTGGCAGATCTACCTCATGCATACCATAATAAACAACGTCATGAGGGTTTTTATCTAGCTGACTAAAACATTGCGCACTTAACCCTTTAGTAAAAAGCACTGAATAAAGTAATATGATTATCGAGCAGATTATTATTTTTCTCATGACGTTGTTTTAGATAGTTGTACTTGATTCCGGTAAACGAGATCTCTTCTTAGTTTATAGAATTATTAGATTCAACTTTATTCATATTAGATATTGTTATATCTGATGTGATCACGAAATCATCCGTATAAACTTTCAAAGTATAGGTTCCGTCAGTTAATTTTGATTTATCTATATCACATACTTTTCCTCTATTAGATGAACCATGAACTAATTCGTGATTTGCAGGCTGTAAAATTTCATACTTATAGAAATTTTCAACAGATGATAATTTTAAATTATCAGATTTAGAACTTTCTACTATGGTAATAGCTTCTTCTCCATTTGGAAAGGTGGTTACGTATTTGGTTATTTTTTCAGGTTGTTCTATACTATTAGTTTGAGCAAATCCTGTGAATGTCAATAATGTAAATGCGATTAATAAGATTGAATTTTTCATAGCGTATTTATTATTTTATTATTTATTTAGTACTGATAAGCTTCTATTAGTTTATTGAGTTATTAGATTCTACTTGATCCATATTAGATATTGTTATATCCGATGTGATCACAAATTCAGAAGTGTAAACTTTCAAAGTATAGGTTCCGTCAGATAATTTTGATTTATCAATATCACATACTTTCCCTCTGTTGGATGATCCGTGAATTAATTCGTGATTAGCAGGTTCTAAAATTTCATACTTATAGAAATTTTCAGCAGATGATAATTTTAAATTATTAGATTTAGAACTTTCTACTATGGTAATAGCTTCTTCTCCATTTGGAAAGGTAGTTACGTATTTGGTTATTTTTTCAGGTTGTTCTGCATTATTAGTTTGAGCAAATCCTGTGAATGTCAATAATGTAAATGCGATTAATAAGATTGAATTTTTCATAGCGTATTTTATTTTAATATTTATAATTTATTCTTTTTTATAACTTTCCAATTTATTTGGAAACATTTTATTAGGGAAGATAACTTTTACTTAATGTTGATTTAATTCAATTAGGAATTAAAATTTCAACTTTTTTGATACTATTTTTTTAATATCAAAGAGTAATACGTACTCGTTATAAGAAAAGGCACCTTCCGTGAATTTATTTTCCAGATTGTTGTCGTTTGAAGATCTGTGCACCAATTCATGCGTATTTTCAAAACTTCCTGGACTAAAATTAATTTCCTTGAAATCATTAGACGTAAGAAGCTCCTGATCTGCAGCATCCGCAAAATCCATGGTTCCAACGTTAATTGTTAATACATTTTCCTGATTGGAAATGTCATGCTCTTTTTGATTTGTTTGTTGAGAGTATCCCATAAACCCAACAATACTTAAACATACTACTAAAGTTATCTTTTTCATAATTGAAAATTTAAATTAATTAAATTGAATTCTTAAATTCGAATTCGTTACTTGTTGGGAAGTATTGTTAGATTTGCGAAGTATTCAACTATTTTTTATGTAGTAATTCTAAATTTTTATTTAAACAATTCTCTGATACAGATCGATTCAGATTATAATATTTTAAAATAAAAGTAAAGTTTTGTCATATAAAAAATTTGATTCGTAATACTTGTTCTTCGTTTTTTGTTAAAGATCTCCTGAGCCGCGGCTCAGAATTTAAACCAAATATAGAATGAAAAATAGATAGAAAACAATAGATAAAAATAGGATATTCAAATATCCCCAAAAACCATGAAGAAAATAGGAGTAGCTGTATATTGTACTATATGCTAACACAACTTATTGTATTGCAGAGTATTACGTGAGTGCCGATTTCTAAAGCAAGTCGGATGAAAATTAATCAATCTATCAAAAAAATAATGATCTTTAACATTATTGACATTTATAATTGAGGGATACAGTGAATTATTAAATAATGAGAATGGCCAATTTACTCTCCGTTTTTGATAATAAAAAAAATCAATTTTTATTTAAGCAAAGAAAGGACAGATTTGTTTTCTTAATAATTTTCTGATAATAATTGCGAAAATTCTAATATTCTGCAAAATTAAAATTTAGCATTTGTTTTATTTTACTGTAGATTTTCGGGAATTTAGATTTAAATTCTTTCGGAGTCTCTATAAAACTCTCAATAGTAACTGCCAAGAATTCGAATTGGTTGGTAAAGGCATAATTTCGTAAAAAATGTGATTCTATCAATTTGTCTCCCTGTTCTTTATCTGAAATAATTCTTATTAATTCGTTGAATGTACTTCGAAATATTAGAGAACTCACATCACGCTTTTTTAAACAATTCAGGTGAATTGCATGGGTAAATTCATGAATACCGAGATTATTCTGATCAGAAGGGTCATCTACTCCCTCCTTGAAATCTTTCCAAGACAGTACAAGAGCTCCTATTTTAGGGTTAAATTCACCTTTGTGATATTCATCATTAATTGTTGAATAAAATTCGTTCGGATATATAAAAATTCGCTCTATCAATCCTATATGGTAGTTTCTAAACCCAAAGGTAAGCATACAGGCAGTTGCCGAAACCAAAACTTTGATTTCATCTGAAATCACCACTCCCTTTCTCCCTATAAACCTTTTATCATCAATAAAGATGGCTACCCGATGCTCAAAATAACCTTTATGTTTATCATCCAGCTTATTATAAAACAAAAATTTATTCTTCAATATTGCTAATTGTTTTGGTGGTAAGTGCTTTAAATGGAAATTGAAATTGTCATATAAGGGTCTGTTGTACCTCATCACATAGAGAGTTTCCACCATATGATAGGAAAAATAGAGGACCAAAACCACTATTACTATAACGAACAAAAAGACCGCAAGACCATATCCAAAACTGGATTCCTGAAGTAAAAAAAAATAAATCATCCACATTATAACGTAAATAGCTCTAATTTATTAGTTAAATCTATATTCTTTTCCTAAAATAATAAATAGCAATATTAATATTGAGATGCAATTTATAATATTAAGTTATTTCCCAAGTGCTTTTGTCCTAAAATTGACTTTTCTTTTTAATATATTTGCCTCATTTACATAGCAATTTTATATGAGAATTGATAAATATTTATGGTGTACGAGGTATTTTAAAACCAGAAGTATCGCTACAGAGGCATGTAAAAAAGGTCATATAAAAATAAATGCGACTAATGTAAAACCATCAAAAGATGTTTTTCGGGGTGAAAACATCTCCATTCGAAAAAATCAAATCAATTATCAAATTGAAATTTTAGATATTCCTAAAAATAGGGTTAACGCGAAATTGGTTGATTTATATCGAAAAGACAATACACCGTCTGAGGCGTTCACTAATAGCGAATTCCTTAAATATTCAAAAGATTATTATCGCAAAAAAGGGACCGGAAGACCAACAAAAAAAGACCGCCGAGATATAGAAGGTTATACAGATGATGAACACTAAATTTGACAAATCCTATTGGGAAACTAAATATTCGAATGATCAAACCGGCTGGGATATTGGCTATATCAGTACGCCACTTCAAAGTTATATCGATCAGATCAAAAATAAGAAAATCTCCATACTTATTCCTGGTGCAGGGAATGCTTATGAAGCGGAATATTTATTTAATAATGAGTTTTCCAATGTATATATAATGGATATTGCGGAACAACCCTTAATAAAATTAAAAAATAGAATTCCCGGGATCGAGGATAAATTTTTGCTCCATGAAGATTTTTTCGATCATAAAGGAAGCTATGATCTTATCATCGAACAAACTTTTTTTTGTGCACTTGATCCTAATCTAAGAAGAGACTATGCCATAAAAATAAATGAATTATTAGGGGTGAATGGAAAACTGGTAGGTGTTTTATTTAATACCACATTTAGTCCGGGTGTCCCTCCTTTTGGAGGGAATATAGAAGATTATCAAATATTATTTTCCAAATATTTTAATATTCGTAAATTAAGTCCTTGTTATAATTCCATTTTACCACGTCGAGAACAAGAAGTTTTTATTAATTTTGAAAAGAAAAACTAAAAATGAACCAATCCATTATTTTAAATGATCTTCAAATAAATCATAAAATTAAAAGAATAGCTTTTCAAATTTATGAGAATAATATCAATGAGCAATCAATAATTCTAGCCGGTATTTCAAAAAATGGATTCATCTTTGCACAAAGATTAAAGGTAGTTTTAGAAGAGATATCAGACATCAATGTTAGACTTTGCGAGGTGAAGATTAATAAAAGACAGCCTTTAGATAATATTACAACCTCTTTAAAAACAGAAGAATACACCAATCAATCTTTAGTTTTGGTAGATGATGTCCTAAGTTCGGGCACAACACTTATGTACGCCGTTAAACATTTTCTACAGGTTCCCTTGAAACAATTCAAAACCGCTGTTTTGGTGAATAGAAATCATAAAAAATATCCCATAAAAGCGGATTTTAAAGGGATATCACTCTCCACCTCTTTACAGGAAAATATTAAGGTTGAATTCAATAAAAATTCGGCTAATGCTTTTTTAGAGTAATTGGAGGATCTCTGTTCCTATTACCTCCGTAGTCTTATTATCAATAATAATTTTATGTTTGGCCATGTCATAAAACGGGGATCTTTCAAATAAATGTTTGGCAATAAATTCATGCAATTTTTCATCATCCAAATCAGAAATCAATGGCCTTTCTTCTTTCTGTATCCTCAATCTCTCATATAAGGTTTTCAAATTAGCCTTTAAATAAAATGAATTTGGCAGATCATCGAGCAAGGCCATATTATTTGCATAACAAGGTGTTCCTCCTCCCAGGGATAAAACAAAACTTTTATTATTAAATATCAATTCTTTCAGGTAAACATTTTCCTGATTACGAAAATAGATTTCTCCTTTATTTTTAAAAATATTTTTAATACTATCTCTTTCTTTTTCAACAATATAATCATCCAGATCAATAGCTTCAATTTCCAGGTTTTTAGCGAGATATTTAACCAATGTTGATTTCCCACAGGCCATATATCCTAACAAAATTACTTTCATAAAAATTGACTTTTAGTACACTTTTCTTCCTTGCAAATATCTTTAAATTTATTTAATAAAAGCCTTGTTTAATTAATTATTGATAGTATATTTGCATCCGAATTAATCGACCTGATAGCTCAGCTGGTAGAGCATCTCCCTTTTAAGGAGAGGGTCCTGGGTTCGAGCCCCAGTCAGGTCACTTTTGGAGTAAGTCTTACATAAAAAATGTAGGACTTTTTTTGTGTCAAAATATTTACTTAAAAAGGCGAGAAGTCTATCCCGCAGATGTAAGAATGCGGGAAGCCCCGGTCAGGTCACAAAAATTCAGAATAAATCTCCGCCAAAAGGCGGATTTTTTTGTTTTACTATTCCAGGACCATGCAATCTAAAAGAGAGTGTAAATCGGATCAAAGAATATTTCTATACAAGGAAATCGATCCCCCACCAAAACTGAATGTACTATTAAAGGGGTTATAAAAAGATAACATTTTCCTTTTATAATTTTAACCTTATTAAATATTAGTGCATAATCACTACGGTTTGAGGCCTAGTTCCTACTTCTACCTCGTTCCTTTCACCTGTAGAATGATTTCAATCAGCGAATTCGTTGATATGTATCATTTGTTACTCAAGATAATATTAATAAATTATAAAACATTTTAAGTCACTCAATTATGAATATGTCTTAAGTCTAATGTTAGCCTAACACGCACATAGTTGTAAATTAATATTTCTATTATTCATAATTTATATATCAGGTTCTTGCAATACGAAATCGCAATCCAAAGTCAGATCAATAACCCTATAAAGTCACATCTCATGAAATACAATTTAAGATTATTTATCGTTTTTTTAATTTTAATCTATAATAATCCAGGATTCACTCAAGAGCTTCAGAATTTGAAGATACAATTGGATGACGCTCCGGTTGAAGAAAAACTTAGTTATTCTGTAGAACGAATAGATGTCAATATTTGTATGGGTATTGCTTATGCTAAGAGCCTTGGAAAGACTGTTGAAGATTTTGCGGAACATGTCGGTACCAAAGATAACTTGACGGGTCGTAATGACACAAGTATTGAGAAGGTCGTGCAGAGTATACATTTTGTTATAACCTGTTATCCAAACGGAGAATTTGAAATCCTTTCTCAATCGGATTCTTCAGTGGAAATGCAATGGAACAAACCTTACTCTGATTATTTTAAAAGAGCAGCACTTCATGGGGTTAGTTTAGATGAGTTCGAAACCTATCTTTATAGACATGTAGAAATTATGGCAAATAAGATAGGATACAATTTTGATTATATTATTAACAGTGATCATGTGATAGCAACTCTATCTTCAATTTCAAACTCGGACCTTAAAGATCTTATCGGAACCTGGCAAATTATTGATTTTGAAATTATCAGTAATGAAATGAGTGATAAAATAAACAAAGACAAAATAAAAGAAGATGGCCTTGTTTGGGATCTGTATTTAATGGAAAATGGTAAATTCAAACAAAGCAGCAATATGAGTGAAACCGGTACAATGGATTCTCAGGAAGGAGGATGGAGAGCATGGGATGAGAATTTAACGATCTCTCTTCAAATGTATGGCCGTAAAATTGACATGAATTATACATATGATCTGAAAGAGAATATTCTTGTCTTAATGCGGAGCAATCCAATAGGAACCATGAAAATTATCTCCCAATTTAAAATGAAATAATTGTGAAACGAACTCTATTACCATATAAAAGTTGGAGATGAAATTAGGAGCTTGAATGAGAAACATGAACAGTAGCTCATCGCAATAGTTATAAATTAACTAGCTTTATTTTTAGTGATTACTCGCTTCAATTCTAAAAATTGATCAATCATTAAATAGATGGATCAAACAAAGCTAAAAGTTAAAACTTTAGCTTACCTTTATGTAAATCTTGCTCAAGATGAAGTTTTTTGAAGAACTAAAACGCAGAAATGTTTTTAAAGAAACCTTAGCATATTTGGTTGCTTCTTGGGTTTTACTACAAGTGGCTACAGTTATATTACCCATTGCCGACACACCGGATTGGGTTTTAAAAACAGTGATGTTCTTTCTGGCATTAGGTCTTCCTGTTTGGATCTTTTTCTCCTGGGCCTATCAGGTCACTCCGGAGGGATTAAAAAAAACTGCAAAATTTTCTGAAGACCAAATCATCACAACACCCACCAACAAACGCTTTAATATTTTAATTATAATTGGGTTGATGGCAGCCATTGCTATTTCATTTCTTAACGGGTCAACATTAAGCATTGCATCTTCAAAAACTTCAATTCTTATAACCGAAAAATCCATTGCTGTCTTACCTTTTGATGATTATAGTTCAGGAGGAGATACAGAATGGTTTTGTAATGGAGTTACAGAAGATATACGTACCAACCTTTCAAAAATAAAAGGTATAACAAAAGTAATATCACATACTTCTGTGGAAAAATTTAAAAGTTCCGATAAAACAATTCCCGAGATAGCAAAAGAATTGGGAGTTTCTTATATACTAGAAGGAAATGTAAGAAAACATGAGAATAAGATAATTATTACTGCAAAATTAATTGATGCTAATGACAATCAGATATGGGCAGAAAATTATAGTGATAATTTTGATAAGGTATTTGAAATTCAAAATAGCGTTTCCAAAAAAATTGCTCAGCAATTAAAGGTCACTTTTAGCCCTGAAGAAGAGAAATTAATAAACTCATCAAAAACAAATAATTTTGAAGCCTATGAACTTTATCTAAGAGGTCGCCATTTATTGAATCAGCAAATTACAGAATCAGTTAATAGATCTGTAGAATATTTGGAGGAATCGATAAAACTGGATTCAACATTCGCCCCTGCCTATGTAACATTGGCAGAAGATTATATTTTCCTAAATAGAACTATTAAAAACAATGAAGAAAAGTTAATTCATAGAGAAAAAAGTTATAAAGCCATTGACAAAGCACTTGAATTGGATGCAACTTTAGCAGAGGCTTATATAACAAAGGGTAATATGATAGGTAAATTTAACTGGAATTGGGAGGAGATGAAAAAAATGATTGAAAAAGGATTAAAAATTGAACCCAATAATTCATATGGTCACATGTTACTTTCAAAGTATTATTTAATTAAAAATAATTATGATAAGGCAATAGAAGAAGCATTATTTGCTGAAAAGTTGGATCCCATGAATCCGAGAATTGGATGTTTTGTTGCAGAAAATTATTTTTTATCACATGATTATAAGAGGTCTTTAGATCAATATGAAAAAGTACTGAAAACATTTCCTAATTACGCGATGGCTTGGGAAGGTGCCGGCCATGTTTTGCTCCAATCTGGTCAAAAGAAAACAGCTATAGAGTCATGGACTAAATTTCAAGGGTATTTAGGAAATGATGATTTGGCAGATGTATATTCCAATGAATCCTTTGAATATTCTATCAATTATTGGCTTGAAGGCGCCACCAAAGGAGAAGCACTTTATTGTTCTTATCCTACCACAATTGCTTATGTATTTATGTTTGTTGATAATAAACAAAGATCACTTAAGTATTTGGAAATTGCCTATAAATATCGCGATCAAGATTTACCTATTTCTCTCATTTTACCTCATTTTTATCCATTATATAATGAGCCTCGTTTTAAAGATTTGGTTAAAAAGACGAATGTGATTTTGCCCGACGTAAAACAGGAGTTCAATATAATTGATTAAAAGGCTCTTTGTTAAAAATAATATCCATAAATAAGTTTTTTAACGAACTCAAACGCGAGAAATGAACTTCTAGACTATTCAAAGATGGCTACAACACATTAGAGTTATGGTAAGATGATAAATAGTTAACATCAAAAAACCAGTCATATTTCTACAACTGGCTTAAATATTTAACTCAAAATGTTCCCCTCAGACATTTGAATTGTTTGCAAAAATAGATATTAGCCATTCATTCATCTTAATTTTTAACTTTTTTAACAAATGATATGAATTAAAAAAACCACCCACGTTTCTCTGTGGATGGTAGTTTGAGCAGGTATTCCCGCTCGGAGGGGAAGCAAATCCTTCCCATATCGTTCTATAAACAAACGAGTTAATCATTTATTTATTTTTAATTAAGGCAAAATATTTATAATTCTTAACAATAATTAGATAGTATTACAAGTCGCTAATGGATCATTGGATGAGCAGAAATGATTCTATTATAAAAGAAGTTTTTATTTAGTGAAGATGATATCTCACTAAATTTAAGGTAGTATCAAAAGGGTTGCATTTCCTTTTTTATTTATGAGACATCAGTATAAACACCCGATTATTAGTGATTAAAGTCTATGGAGATCATCAAAATTGAAAGTTTATCCCTTAAATGCACGATTTTATCTGATTTCTGTAATCAAAATTAAATCGTAAGACCAGAAAGTGAACACTATTTTAATTCTTAATTTCTTCTGCCCTGCTAATACCAAGTAACTCCATCCAACTGTTTATATATTTCCGAGCCAGATCCTTAGACATCGCCTTTCCGTTAGCACTCAATCTGATCAGATCACTAGAGTTTGTTTCACTTACGCGAGTATATTCTTTGCCATTCTCAAATATTACTTCACTGTACTC
>PVMS01155703.1_pt1 | contig 10521 bp, 9 predicted proteins | sample 1853461 | NCBI WGS metagenome assembly PVMS01 (sample SAMN08582032, study PRJNA380276) | Marine sediment metagenome, whole genome shotgun sequencing project. | isolation source: ocean sediment barecode stripped | collected 2017
AGTTCTGAACCAATTTGTCCTACAGCCCCTGTAACTAATATTTTTTTCATTTATCTACCTATTTTAACAATGTTAATGAAATTGTATATTTGTATTTAAAAAGTAATAAAAGATATTTTTATCCTAGATATTAGACGTAAATATTAGTTCAATTATTCAATAAAATTCAATCCTATAAGTGCGTATAATAAAGATTATAACGAACGATGTTCCCGTTTAATGAGATGGAGAATCAGCAGAATTATAGGTAATAACGATAATTGAAACGAAAGTCATATATCAACTAAAAGAGGATGGTAAAGATTTAATTCTTCGTAATATATTGATTAAGTAAGAATAACTTGGATAATAAATTGTATTGTTAATAGCACTATTTACCAAATAGCTGAGTTTCATACCATTCCACTTCTTTTTTTAATCCGTCTTCGGGTTTAGTCGTAGGATTAAATCCTAATAATTTTCTAGCTTTATTGATGTTGGCGTATGTTATTTGCTGATCTCCCGGTCTGTTTAATCCAATCTTAAACTTCGCTTTTTTCCCAATGATTTCTTCCACAATACTAATTCCCTTACTTGTTGAAATTGGTTGATCCGTTCCAATGTTAAAAATTTCGCCATTACAAATTTGAATATTATTAATTACCGATACTATACCATCAATTATATCATCAATATATGTAAAGCTTCTAATATGATTATTACTGTCTAGACCCAAAGGGAACACTTCATCATTCAGTATGCATTTAATTAATTTATGATATAATTTGTCCGGTCTTTCGCGAGGCCCATAAACCGAAAATAATCTTAACGAGCAGGCTGCAATATGGCTATTTCGTGATTCAGACAGGACAAGTTGTTCAGCAGCAAGTTTAGTAATACCGTAATAAGAAATCGGTTTAGGTTCGGATGATTCATCACCTGTGGCATCGGAGCCATAAACCGACGATGTTGATATATTTAAAAAACCGTGTAAATTTACATTTTTAACTGCGTCAAGTAGTCGGTATGTTGCTAATACATTATTCTGTATATATGAATCAAATGACACAGAAGCGTCTATACCAGGTTGTGCTGCTAAATGAACTACAAAATTAATCTTATTAGTAACTAAACTGAGGTCATCTTTAGAAAGATTTAAATTTAAAAATTTAACGCCTTTTTTAAGCAATTGATTTTTATTTATTACTTTTATTTGCTTAGAATAATTGTTGATAAAACAATCCAAAGCGATAACATTATAATTTAAACTGGCTAATCGCTCAGCTAAATGAGAGCCAATAAAACCCGCTGCACCTGTTACTAATATATTCATCATATATAAAATGATTATTTCTGTTTTTTTAATATATATGTATATGCACTTTGCAAATTGTCTTTTATTGTAAAATCTTTAGAAGATAGTTTAGAGATATTAAATTCCCATGAATTTGGTATAACAATAATGTCATAGGAATTAATTTTATTGTAGTCAATCTCCGTAATGTCTTTTACAACATCAATATTTTTAGCATAGCTTCCAATATCTAATGTAACAAATGTAAGATATTGATATGCAGTTAAAATGTTAATTATTTTCCCATTAAATGTGGATTCAACGTCATATTTTATATCCGGAAAGTTGGTCCAACCAATTTTACCAGTTCCATTAACATGTGTTTCATAATCTCCTTGTTTGAGATTGCCGGTAAATGCAGAAAACAATATAACTAACATTAAGATTCCGCTCGTGGCCAAAACTTTCGTTTTCGAACCAATTTTATTGATTATTGAACTATCAATAGAAAATGCTGCAAGAACCGGAAGTAAAATTGTATAACCCATATGTTTAGTTGCTAATGTTAATAATTTAGTGCCATATAAAAAGATGCCTACTGGCAAAATTATACTATCTAAGGGCAGTAAAATTACATTCGCGATTTTAATTCGTTTTTTTAAAATTCTAACGAATCCTATTAAAGCTGGAATGATAAAAATAATCGAATATTTTGTTAATAATTGCTTAAACACACTTTGCAGATAAGGTACAACAGCCTTAATAGAATATTGATATTCAGAAATAGTTTCTGGAGATACCCTAATAGTCCAAGTATTGTTCCAAAATATTTCGCGCGAAGGATAGACTAATAGATAACCCCAATAAGAATGAGTTAAAGTTAAAACTAAAGCTACTCCTAGCATTAAAATGTTTTTTGGCTTTCTCTGAAATATTTCATAAATGATAAGAATTACAATAATAAATTCTGAACCCGAACGGAATAAATTTGAAATAATTAAAAAGACGACTCCGAAAAAATACTCATCTTTATAAAAGAAATATAATCCAAAAACTATAAAGGGAATACTAAATGCAGGGTTATCACAATTTACGACTATTTTTGTCCAGGGGATATTTATTAGTATTCCTACTAAGGTAATTAGCCAAATTCCTTTTTCTCTACCTACCCATTTAATCAAAGTACCAATCATTAGGGCGTTTAAAATAATTGATATGAACGTGAGTAAGTAAAATCCGTTAGTTATTTGATAAATTGATCCAAAAAGTAGTACAGTAAGAAATTTTGGATGAGTTCCACTATCGATAGTTCCGTACAAATCGCGATTAATTACTTTAACGAATTGTGAGGCACTGATAAAAGAATCTCCGTCCCAACCAAATCCTCTATAAGTTAGATAAATTAAATAGGTTATAACTGAAAAAGTAAAAGCAAAAATAAAAATTTTATTATTTTTAAAATATGTTATTGGATAGTTATTAAGAGTCATATCGATAACATTTAAGCAAATATTTTCTGCTTGTATTCAAAGAAAACAAAGTGCTTATATATAAAATATTTAATTATAAACAAAGTGACTGTAACTATAGTAATTGAAATAATATAATATAGGTCCATACTCTCAGTTAGAAATTTAACAGAAAAAACATTTGTTAAAGAGAATATAACAAGAAAAACAATATATCTAATAAGTCTACCGATAATTTTCCTATTAACAGAGAAAATAATTTTTAGCGAAAAAATAAAATTAAATAGCATTACGATTGAAAATGCAATAAGATACGAGTAGAAATAATATAAATTGAAAATAGTTGTTAATAAATATGTTACGAAAATGTTAATCAAATAACTGAGAACTCCGCCGATGCTATATCTAATAAATCTAATTTTAAAAACATTTTTAGTTAATGAATTAATCATTAGAAAGAACTATTTCCTACTTTTGACTATTAAATCGGCTAAAATACCAAGGAAAATAATTTGAAGTCCTGCTAAAATAGATATAACAGGTAGTTGTCCTAAACCGGTTGGCAATGTCAATATTTGATATATACCAGACACAATCCCGATAGTCATCAAAAATATACTTGGTATAATGAAAAATTTTAAAGGTTTAAAGAAAATAATAATTCTAAAAATTAGAGCGATAAAGCCGGCGAAATCTTTTAATGGGTGAATAGTAGATTTACCAGTTCGTTTAAAATAGTTTATTGGTATATATTTGATGGTGTATTCATTTGTAAAAAATGAAAGAGTGATTGTGGTAGTGAACGAGAATCCGCTTGGGTAAATATTCATAAACTCAATCGCTTTCTCTTTATTGAATACTCTTAACCCTGAATTTATATCGGGAATTTTTTTACCGACTAAAAAACTCGCTAAAATTTTAATAATCCATTTAGCAGGTCTTCTAAAAAATGGAATGTGTACTTTACTACCTGTTCTTGCACCGACAACCATATCATACGTATCAGAGTATTTTACCAATTTTGGTATGTCTTCAATTGGATATGTACCATCAGCATCAGTTATAACAATCCAATCTCCGGATGCCTGTTTTAATCCATCTTTCAATGAGGCACCATATCCTAGATTATAGGGATGATTAATAATTTTTATCCCGTCTATAGATTTTAATAAATTATAAGTATTATCACTTGAGCCATCATTAATTGCAATTATTTCAGCATTTGGAACAACTATTTTAACTCTTTCAATGGTGTCTAATACAACAGATTGTTCATTATAAATCGGGATTACTATACTAATATTTTTATTCATAATTATAATGCGCCTATAAGTTTTCTACGATGAGATCATCGCTTTAATTTCTTATTAAAAAGATGTGGAGTACTTAAATAAATGAGATCTTTGATTATCACTGCAAAAAAATTAGACATTATTTACCATATCTATGTTTTAAATCTTACATTTCACTTTTGTAAATATAAATCCGTGGAAATTCAACTGATTGAACATAATGTGATTTAATAATCTCATGTTCCATATTCTCAATTGTATGCTTAAAAATTATTTTTGGTTTTTCAGTCTCAATCAGCTCATATATATCATAATGATAGTCAGTCATATTCTGATAAGTCTCCAATAATCCACCATCATATACTGAGTACCAAAAAAAGTCAATATCTTTCCTGTAAAGATTTATATAACTATTTCCGTCAAATACTTTATCATTTTTATTTGTATTGTCAAGGACATATTGTAGTCTCTTAACATCATTTTTATTATTACTTGTTTTTTGAAATTCAAAAAGATAAGGGATTATTGAAAGTAATAAAATGAAATATAGTATTGATATATTGTTTTTGAAAAGGGAGTGCATGCTTTTTGCTGATAGAATAGAAACAAATGGAGTAATGACAATAAAATATTGAAGATAAGGAGCATTCACAAGAAATAGCGATAGAATTAATGCCACAGATACGATTATCATAAATTTCACATAATTATTTTTTGGAATAAATAATATAGCAATGAAGTAAAATATCCAGTGAAGAGTGTTTTGGTGGTAAGAATTTTTTAAATTTTGAATTGGGCTAAATTGAGAATTACCTTCCATATTTAATAACCAATTAAATGTGAAATAAGTTGACAAGTTATTTGTAAGTAATAAGTAACAATAATAGGGGAAGAGTGTTAATAAAAAAGTTATCCAAAAAAGTAGAAACGATTTTATAGAAATTTCTTTTTTTATAAGATAGGAAATCTGAATTAGCCCAATTATTGCTATTACAAATATTGTCTTTTGTAATATAAGGAACGCTAACCCCAGCAATATTGCACTTATTATAAGAGTTTTAGTTGAATTATTTTTTAAAAAAAGTAAAAAATTATAAATAGATAATAATATCAGGGCAATCTGTGGTATGTCTGGTCTTATTTCAATGGCTTTATAACTAAATAATGTAAAAGATAGTAAAAGTATAACACTAATCATTGAAATTTGTTTGTTATTATCTATTGATGCAATTTTATACGTAATAAAAACAATTAATAGAAAAATAGCATAAAAATATAGCCGAGCAAAAATTAGTGATTTTGCTGTTTCACCAAATATAGTAATTATTGGCATTAGCAAATAATAATAGAGACTATGATGATGTTGGAAAAAATCAATATATATCAATTCTCCCATCAATATTTTCCATGCAGTGTGCATAGCTTCTATTTCATCAATATCAAACCTTTTCGAATATGAAATAAATAATCCACTCACAATTAACAATAAAATTGCTATAGGCAGTATCTTAGTAAAGTCTAATTTATTATAATTAGTATTTTTTATTTTTAGTATTATCGTTTTCATGATAATCCTCTTCGGTATTAATATCCCAAATATTATCTTTAGATTTAATATTATTGATTATATTATCGACTGCCATCATCGCTGTAAGCATAGAGTGATCTGCATTATTATATCGATGCATACCATTTCTTCCAACTAAAAAAAGATTTTCTATCTTATCAGTAAAATCTCTGATAATATGAAAATCATCATAAGTTCCGAAATATGCCGGGTACGTTTTCGGCATTCTAATGACAGTTGAATCTAGGACATCATCTCTCTCAATAATTTCAATTTGAGCTAATTCATCGATCGCAAACTCTGCAAAATTATCATCAGATTTACTCCACAATTCATCTCCTTCATTACAAAAGTATTCTAGTCCAATCCAAACAGTGGCGGGGTCTTTCGCCATATAGGGACTCCAGTTGTTGAATATTTGCAACCTTCCAAGTTTTACATCTCTTTCCTGAATATATATCCAGTTATCTGGAACAATATTGTTGACAGTCGGGAATCTTGTTTCGTTGGTGATTTTCATTTTTTTCAAAAGCACCCCTACCGTTATAAAGTCACGATATATTAATCCTTGTGCAACTTTACGGACTATATCTGATGCATTTGGAACCATTGCCTGAATGAAATCTTGAACAGGCATGGTAGAAAATGCATAGTCACATTTATACTCAGTAATAATGTTTGTTACTTTATTCTTTACACTAATTTTTTTCACTTTCGCTTCTGATATGTTAATCTCGATAACTTCACTCTCCATGTGAAACTCTCCACCCTTCCCTTTAATTTTTTTTGCGACCTCTTCCCATAGTTGACCGGGCCCGAATTTCGGATAAGTAAACTGTTCAATTAACGATGTCTCTGTTTTCTTTTGAGTAATTGAAGTATCTCTCTTAAGAGAGCTTTTAATTGCATGTAATATTGCTTTGGTTATTGACAATCCTTTAATTCGTTGAGCTCCCCATTCAGGTTTTATTTTATTACAAGGAACGCCCCACACTTTTTCTGTATAATCCTTAAAAAAAAGTAAGTATAATTCTTTGCCAAATCTATTAATAAAAAATTCTTCAAGTGATTTTTCGTCTTTCATAGGAAATAATTGAGTCCAAAAATAACTCAGGCCTATTCGAACAATCTTAATTAATCCAAGATTTTTAAATGTAGTCCATTTTAAAGAAACAGGATAATCGAAAAAAGAGCGCAGGAAAAATATTCTCGATAGTCGATTACGAACCAACATCACAAGGTCAATTTTTTCAGGATCTGGCGCTCCTTTCTTTTGTGAGGTAGGTATTGTTCTGTCCAGAATAATATCATCAATAGACGGTCTACCCTGCAATGGAAGAATATTTTGCCACCAGTCCATAACTCTGTCCGATTTAGAGAAGAATCTGTGACCACCAATATCTATACGATTGCCTTTATAGTTAACAGTCTTCGATATTCCTCCTATATCTGAGGACATTTCAAAAACGATTGGTTTGATATTTGTCCGTTTGAGTATTTCATATGCCGCAGTAAGTCCGGCAGGGCCGGCTCCAATAATAACTGCTATTTTATTTTTATTCATTTATTAACCCTCAACGAAATAAGATTAATTTTCTGATGATAAAATTCCACATATACACCAATATAGTAGATATGAGTTTAGAAAATAGATAATAAATGTTTGTAATCTCTGTAAAAAACCACATAATAAACTCATTTAGTATTAGACCGATTATACCAATGGACATAAAAATAAAAAATTCAGTATGTTTTGATTTAATAGATCGTTTATTAAATACCCACAATATACTCAAATTGTAATTAATAAATAGCCCAATTAAGAATGCTATTCCTGCTGATAATAAATAATAAATATTAAAAAATTCAGTAAAAATGAATAATATGCCAAAATCAAAAATAAATGCTATCCCTCCAACAAATGTGTATCGAAATAATTGAATAAATGTATTGTTTGTTTTATTTTTTAGTAATTGTTTCAGCATACAAACTCCAACACTAAGGTGAGATAATGATGACTTGACAATACAAGTATACGGTTCATGGTATTTAATAATAAAGAATATTAATTTAGGAGATATGAATTCATATTATAAATTTTTTCTTATATAAAGCGTAGGGTATTTCTCTGATTCAAAGTAGAATGGTTTTATACTATTATGCCCCATATTAGCAACGTTTCGTCTGCCAATAATTTTTGGTTTGTGTTTCTCTATTAACTCATAAATATCATATTTATAGTTAGTCATTTTTTGATAGATTTTTAATAGACCAGAATCCTGAGTAGAGAACCAAAAATAGTCTATATCCTCACGAAAAAGATTTATATAAGGATAACTATCAAATACTTTATCCATCTTATTGGTATTATCGATTACATACTGAAGTCTATCCAAGTCATACTTATTTGATTTTATCTTATTAAATTCAAAATAGAATGGAACAATTAATAAAACTAATAAGAAATACATAATCGAAGATTTGTTTTTAAATAAAGTGCACAATCCATAAGAAGCAATGATCGAAACAAACGGTGCAGTAATAATTAAGTATTGAGGCCAAGGAGCTTTAAAAATGAATAATGTAACTATAAAATAAATTGAAAGTACACTGATAATTTTTAAGCTTATTTTTTTCTTAATAAATACCAATGTAATAAAATAAAAAACCCAATGTAGAGTATTTTGATGATATGAATCTTTTAAGTTTTGGATTGGGCTAAATCGATAAATATTATTAAGATTAATTTTCCAGTTATACAAGAAATATGTATGCAACTGTCCTTTAATAAGGATATTAATAATAAATGGCAACAATACTATTAAAAAAGTCCCCCAATATAGAAAAAACTGTTCGATTCTGTACTCTTTTCTATAGATGTAATATATTTGAATTATTCCAAATACTGCGATCATTAAAATTGTTTTTTGTAGGATTAAAAAAGCTAGCCCAAGTGCCATTGCACTGATAATGCTAGTATATTTCTTTTTATTATTAAAACTTTTAATAAAATAATATAGAGCAATCATAAATAAAGCAATTTGAGGGACATCAGGTCTTACTTCAATAGCTTTAAAACTAAATATAACAAATGATAAAAGTATAATGAAACTAGATTTTGCAAATACTTGATCATTTTCTAGTCTAGCAATTTTATAAGTATAATATATAATTATTAAGAAAAATAAAAAAAATACTATCCTAGCTATAATAATAGTTTTCGCCAATTCTCCAAAAATTAAAATTATCGGCATTAATAAATAATAATAAAAGCTATGGTGATGCTGAAAGAAATCGACATATATAGATTCACCATTTAGCATTTTCCAGGCAGTATGTAGACCTTCTATTTCATCAACATTAATTATTTTTGAATACGAAATATAAAACGAAGATAATATTAGTAAAAAAATTGCTAGAGTGAATACGTTTTTATATTTATAATTTTGCATATATTTATTTGAAATATTCTAAATTATCTCCAGTATTCCTCTTTTATTCGCAGACTGCGGTCATTCCTTTTTGTATTAAAAATTTGTTTAAATCATAATATAGGTTTAAAATTGTAAATCAATTTTGTAAAATAATTTACTAATTATTGATATATTAAAATAATTAATATTAACAAGAAGTTATTGTCAAATTTATGTGTACATGTTTAAAAACGTAATCATAATAATATTTATCCTAATAATTCCGCTATTTTCTTCTGGGGGATATGATCATGGAACATCAACCGGGAAAGGTCAACTAGAGCTTGATTTTACTTGGAATCCATTCAATTTAATTGAATATGGTCAAACGTACATTGTTATTGGTTATGGATTGACTAACCGCTTTGATATCCATGGTTATTATGCTCACCAAGCCGATGGTCTAGACAATTACTATTATGGATTCTTCTATCAATTCATTGATTCTAAATATATAGATTTAGCCACCGCAGTTGGAAGACGCCATTATACTGAAAGTGACGTAAATGATCTATTTTTTCCGCAATTATTATTTAATTTTAAACTAGGTTTAGATTTTACTATTGGCGGAGCATTAGTAAATATAAATAGGATTACTAGTAATTCACTTAAGACAAAAGGATCAGCCTTCGATATTGCTATGTATATTCCTTTATCCAAAGAGATTAGTCTTCCAAAATTTATTAGAGAAATAAAATTAGCATTTGGAGTATTTAATCCGGGAGTTTTCGATTCAGATCATGGAGAATTTTTACCAACCTATAGTATAGATATAACTTTTAAAAAATTTTCTAAAAATAAATAGAGCTATTTATTTTTTAAACAAGCGGTTAAAACATTTTTGGCACTATCATAAGATCTGTAAGCGCTTGCATCTTTTAAAAGCAATAAAATTATAGTTGAAAAGAATATATATGCATCAGCTTTTAAGATGTTGCCCTCATGATATACTTTAGAATACAAAGATTCCAACTCCAACCGCTGTTCAGAAGAAAGATTAAATTTTCCTGCAACCTGAGTAATTCCGGTCATTCCCGCTGGTGACTTAAATCTTTCATGCCAAGTATCTGGGAATTTCAATTTTAGTAAATCAACATTTTCCTCTGGTAAGGGTCTATTCCCAACAAAACTCATATGATTAAAAAGAACGTGGAATACTTGTAAAATTTCAACAAGCTGAGTTTTTTCTAAAAATCTTCCGAGCGGTGTATATACATCTGAAAATATAGGTACATCCAGATATCCGTCTTTCATATATTTCTCTTCAAGTTTCCATTTAGGACTTTTAGCGTCTTTAACCATTGTTCTAAATTTTATTATACGTATCTTTTTACGAAACCCTACTATACGTTCGGAAACGTAAAAAATTGGCCGCCCATTAATAAAAAAAGATAAAATTATTATAATAATTATTATTGGCAAAAATAAAATTAACGTTGTAAGGGAA
>PVMS01101281.1_pt1 | contig 10520 bp, 3 predicted proteins | sample 1853461 | NCBI WGS metagenome assembly PVMS01 (sample SAMN08582032, study PRJNA380276) | Marine sediment metagenome, whole genome shotgun sequencing project. | isolation source: ocean sediment barecode stripped | collected 2017
ATTGTGATCGAAAAATCCATCGATGTTTACAGCGTAACCGAATCTCAGGCATCTGTTTTAGAAGCTTTTAAAGATCTTCCAATTGCAATAATCTCGTTTTTAGTGGCTTCCTTTTTACCGCGATTTGGCTATAAAAAGGCCATGCTTACAGGATTGGCAATAGTATTTTTTGGCTGCCTTCTAATGATCTCAGGCAATACATTTTTCTATACCAAAATTTTGTTTATGTCGATAGGGATCAGTTTTGCCTTAATAAAACTGTCCGTGTATTCACTTATAGGTATCTTAACTTCTACCAGGAAAGAGCATGCCTCGATGATGAGTTCCATAGAGGGGTTCTTTATGGTGGGGATAGCCCTGGCCTATTTTCTATTCCCCGCATTTTATTCCGAAGATGAAAATTCATGGCTAAACGTATATTATGTATTATGCGGTTTGATACTGATATCCTTTATATTTTTATTTTTCTCTAAAATAGAATACACTGTTGAGGCTATTGGAACCAATTTAAAAGAAGACCTTATGGGCTCGATCAAATTAATGGCTGTACGTCTTGTTCTGGTCTTTATTGTTTCGGCTTTTTTGTTTGTGATGATCGAACAGGGAATTATGACCTGGCTGCCTACATTTAATAAGAAGATCTTTAATTTTACGTCTGTTTTAAGTGTGCAGATGGCCAGTATTTTGGCACTCACGCTCGCATTGGGGCGTTTCGTTGCGGGTTATCTAACAAAGTACATGTCCTGGGTGAAACTGGTTATAATTTGTGTTGTAATTTCCGGTGGTATTTTATTGAGTGTGCTACCGCAATTAAAAGTTGATGCCAATGCTGTAAGTGAAATAAACAGTATCTCGTCAATACCCTTTTTAGGATTTATTTTACCTTTAATTGGCTTGTTTATTGCACCAATTTACCCATTATTGAATTCAACCGTATTAAGTTCATTGCCAAAAAGTCTGCATTCACCCATGTCGGGTTTGATCATTATTTTTTCTGCTTTAGGAGGAACCATTGGATCGCGGATTGTCGGAGAATTATTCGGGAGCATTGGTGGCGCGAACGCTTTTTATTTCTTGCTCATTCCAATGTCTTTGTTAATTGTATTTGTTTTGTTTATTGATAAACTTACCAAACGTGAAATCATTATAGATCCATGAAATTTAAGTTACATATTGAGGACACTTTAGATCGACTGTTACAACAGGAAGATACCGATGGAGATAAAAAATTAACCATTGAAGATAAGGGACCAAAGGCTTTTGACATACAATCCACCACAGGAGAAAATCACACCGTTAAGGGTATCTATCATTTATCCAATTTGTTGCAGGAATTGGTTATTTCCAAAAACGAAGGACATCAAACGGCAGAAATTCCGTTATCTAAAATTGAAGAACTTCCCGTTCCCAGAATATCCCGAATGATACGGGATTATTATTGGAAAGGATTGACAAGAACTATGGATGACAAGGGAATTGAAAGTTTAATTCTCGACACCAAAAATGAAAGTCTTGCTTCCGACGTATTGCGAATTTATGTGCCGTTTAATGACGAACTCGCCTTTAATTATTACAGGGAGCTTGAAAGTAAGTATTCTATTAAGGTGATTCGGCTACCCGAAGAAATCTCTCCGGAATATGTGAAGGAACACAATGATCAACCCGGTATTCTTGCTTTAAAATTAGAATCTGAAGATAGTGGGATTAAGGGAGTGCCATTTGTGGTTCCCGGTGGTCGGTTTAATGAAATGTATGGTTGGGACAGTTATTTTGAATCTGTAGGTTTATTGTTGGATGGCAAAGTTCATCTGGCCATGGCAATGGCCGATAATTTTCAGTATGAGATCGAAAATTACGGTAAGATCCTTAATGCAAATCGTTCGTATTACTTAACAAGAACACAACCCCCGTTTTATACAAGTTTATTAAGGGAAGTATTTGAAATCACTCAAGATAAAGAATGGTTAAAGCGACACCTGCAAACGGCCATAAAAGAATACGAAACCGTATGGATGGTGCAAGGGCAACGCCTAACCCAAAATGGCCTTAACAGGTATTTGGCCGAAGGCATTGGGTTTCCACCCGAATGTGAAGAAGGACATTTTGATTCGGTTATTAAACCTTATGCCGAAAAGATGAAAATTTCCATTCGCGATTATGAAAAAGGATATACCGAAGGCATTGTACTTAATGAAGCATTGGATGACTACTTTGTTCATGATCGGACAGTTAGAGAGTCGGGGCATGACACGTCTTATAGAATTGAAGGAAACTGTGCTCATCTGAATCTGGTGGAACTTAATGCCATGCTATACAAGTATGAGACAGATTTTAGTGAGATCATACAGCATGAATTTGAAGGTGCATTGGAATACAATTCTAAAACATACACCCCCGGATATTGGTCGAAAAAAGCAGAATTCAGAAAAGAAATGGTGGATATCTATCTGTGGAATGAGGACCAGGGACTGTATTTTGATTATAATGTTAAATCTCAAGGGCAATCCAATTTTGTAGCCGCCTCGACCTTAGCCCCATTATGGGCGAATTTATGTTCCGAAGCACAAGCAAAATCTCTCGTTAAAAATGCATTGCCAATGTTAACCGAAAAAGGTGGAATTGCCGGTTGTACCGCCTTAAGCAGGGGAGATATATCGCCAGACAAGCCCCAACGGCAGTGGGATTATCCCAATGGATGGGCACCCCACCAAATGATGATCTGGAGAGGGTTGTATAATTATAATTTCATTAAAGAGGCCCAGGAATTAATTTATAAGTGGTTATACATGATCACAAGAAATGCTGTGGACTATAATGGCACCATACCCGAAAAATATGACGTCGTAGCGGCAACCCATAAAGTTTTTGCAGAGTACGGCAATGTAGGGACCGATTTCGAATATATTACCCAGGAAGGATTCGGCTGGATGAATGCTTCCTATCAATATGGCCTGTCATTATTGGACCAAAACCTTGTAGAAAAATTAAATCTGCTTGTTGATCCAGAGGATATTTTTGATTAGATTTTATCGGAATGCGACGAATCCATTTCTTATAATTTAGCCGATCCGTGATCGGGGAAACTTTCATTAATCAACAAAGACCTTCTTATTAAATGTTCCCAATGTGCTGTTCACTTTAATTATATAAGCTCCGCTACTAAGGTTATTAATTTTGAATTCAGAGTAGGTTTCGCTGGAAACCTTTTGATTGCTGTATATAGATTGCCCGATAATATTATATAATGTTAACGAACTTATATTGATTAAGGTTGGATTTATCAGGACAATACTCTCTGATGCATTCGAGAAATGTACATCCAATCCGGGCAGATCATTCGTCGCATTACTTAAACTTTCATTATTGAAGGTAATTTCAAAACGCTCTAAGTATTCACCGGCTTCAATATAAAACTCATAATCACCGGACCTTAGATCATGAAACAGTTCTAACACTTTGTCATAAACAAAAATCTCCATATCATCCGGAACGTTTTCAAGCTTATCTATTGAAATGCTGTTCATTCCATCTGTATCCGAATGCAATCCTATTGGGAATCTACTGCTGGTCTCAACGATATCCGTACTTTGAATATTGAACTTGACATCCTCAAGCATCCAATAGAAATCGTCTATCTGAGGATCTATTAATTCTCCATCGAAACCCCAATCGATACCCGGAGTCGCAAATTCATCAATGGTAAGCAGCAATTGCCTGTGAATAGTATTTACAGAGTAAAACCCAATTCTAAATTTCATCCGGGGATCCTCTTCAGTTTCGCCTTCTTTTTTGATTTCCCCGGTACTTGATGCTCTCATAAAGGTTGAAGAAGCTCCTTCATTTGTAAATATTCTTTGCCCGTTGTTAAAGTTTACCGATCCGTTTGTTTCAGCAACCACAAAGAAACCCTGGCCTACCGGAATGTATCTGCCAGGTGTTTTAAGCGGAGTGCCCCCGGTCCCGACTTCCGGATGATTGGATCCCTGGGATGCGGCAGGAGCCCCTCCGGCCAGGGTATAAGTGCCATAGCCTCCCTGGTAATCGGCAGAGGCATGTGAACCACCTCCCCAATGTTCCCAAAAGTAAATCGTGCCGGTTGTGGCGCCTTCTTCTGCGATTAAGGCCCCGTTATCTAAAATAAACAGATGTGCATCCATTGCCGAAGGGTAAGGGTTGCCTACTAAATAGCTGTTACCGGTAGTTACTGCTATATTGATATCCCCATTATTGGGTTTTCCAATAAAAACATAGTTTTGATCGTCCGAAATATTCCCTGTCCCGGGGCCTTTCATTGTAAAACCTTCTGCTGTTAATAAGGTTCCGGTACTGCGTACATGTTGCCAGTTACCACTAATGTATTTCCAAACCCAATAATCCGCAATACTGATTGGGGAAGAGGCAGCCCCATTATACCCTGAAGTTAAAAAATTAATGTCGCTGGTGCCGTCTTTCATTATATCCTGTAAAGTGTAGCTGTTATTATTTGAATTAGTATTGCTTATACCAACAGGCGATGACCAATAGTTATAAGTGTACATATCGGCAGTGCCCTGTTGGTCTCGTTCCAATTTACCTCCACTTGTAACATCCAAAATACTGCCTTGATCCTGTATAAGCTGCGATTCTCCTACCAGATCAATATCGCCATCCAGTTTTAAATAATGTGTTACCCGAAGCTCCTGCCCGGAATTGGTATGGTCCAGTGTTTCTCCCGGATTCGCAATGGTTAATTTTTTGGTTGTTGTATCGGAAACCAATGCCAATACTGTAATGTCTTTTAGTCCGGAACTTATATTGTGAGATATCTGTACAATATTCCAGTCGATGGGAGTTATTCCATCAATGCCAACGCCATTGGGCTGGCCCCAGGCGGTATCCCCTAAGGTCCATGGGGTTGATGCTGTGGTATCTGTCCAAACGCCATCTGCTTTTGTGGTATAGGGTAAAGGAGCTGTTTGCAACTGTGATGTCGACATATTTCTGGGAGAACCGTGCCGTAAATAACTCGATGTATCAGTGGCATCATCAGAATTCATATTATAATATCCTTGCAGACTGGCCCATAATAATCCGCTGGAAATATCCGAAGATATTGTCTCTCCTTTCACCAAGGATCCGTTAATATCTATTTCCTGGTTCATCATTTCACGCAGTTGCTGGGCGCTTAAAGCGACATTCCAGAGACGTACTTCATCAATTAATCCGTTAAAGAAATGTTCTGGCGTATTTGGTGTATTACTATTGTAAGTGGCGCCAATATTAAGTTTCTCCGTACCGTAACCTGGCGCTTCCGTAGGTGTATCACTGGTAACTTCTACACCATCAATATATAATTTTGCTGTGGTTCCGTTATAGGTTGCGGCAATATGATACCATTTATTGTTGGAAATGGCATAAGGAGAACTAATGTTGGTAATTAAAGTGTTGGAACTGTTATACCATTTTAAATTGGCAATACCATTGTTTATCGTTAATTTATAGCCTCTTTCACTTCCGGTTTTCAGATTACATTTAGAGATGATCGTGCCGGAGCTCACGGTTGTTTCCTGTAGTACCCAGGCTTCCAGGGAGAACCCCCCGCCAAACTCGAAAGCTACCTCATCGCCAAGATCGATATGATCATCTGTACCGTCAAAATCAACGAAGGATTGTGATTGTTCGTAGGCACCGGGATCGATGGTTCCGCCAACTACGCGTGTGATTGTCCCGGTAATATCATAGCTTTCCGAGTTTTTGGAATTATCGCCTGTATTTATGATTTCGTTACCGACTGCCGGAACCAGGCCGTCGTCTGTAGTAGCCCAAATATTATCTGCCCCGTCAGGGTCACTACTGTTAACAAAGGGATTTCCTGACAGTTGCGTATAATTGCCGGGAGACCCATAAGTGCCGGGCGATTCTTCAGTATAAGTATTCGTGCCTAAAACCAATGAAGTCCCATTATTAAAGATATCATCACCGTTATTGGAATAGAACACACCATTGTTAATCGTTGGTTTGGCCGAGTTATTATTATAAATTCCGTCACCATTAGCAGCGCTGTTATTGACTACACTTACAGTATTTAAGAGAGGGTTTGAACTGGTACTGAAGATCCCACCACCTTTATTGCTTGAAGTATTGCCTTCGATGACAACATTGGTATACCGCGAATTGGAGTTGGCATTGTAACTCCCGCCGCCATTACCGGTTGAGGAATTTCCGGAAATTATGACGTTAAAAAGCCTCGGTTTGGAACCTGCTCTCGCGTAGATTCCACCACCAGTATTGGCCGCATTGGTAAGTAAAATATCGTTTCTGAGTACTGGTTGGGAGTTGACATTAAAGATCCCTCCGCCGCTTGCTCTACTTACAGATTGCGATTCAACGTTGATGCCACCGGCGCCATCGGCATTCCCTTTGGTTACGGTAAACCCGTCTACAACGGTTGAGGTTCCATCATTTACAGATAGCAGTACATGGTAAGTATTGTCGCTGGTATTGTCAATTGTACCAATATCCCCGCTTAAAATGGTAGGGTTGGCAATAATATCCCGTTCCGAGAGTAAGGTTTCAGTACCCACAAAGCCACCGTATAGGTCCACACCTGCTACGAGATGAAAAGTAAAATCCCTGTCGGTCAATGTGGGACTACCATCTATATCCCTGGGATAAGCAGAGGGATAGTAGGTTCCGCCAGCCACCCATATCTGTGTAACACCACAGGTATTGGCTGTGATGACAGCGCTTTCAAGGGATGTAAATGCATTGGTCCAGTCTGTCCCGTCATTCGATCCCGAGGCATCGGTATCTACGTAAATAAGATCGCCGGGATAAGAGCCGCACACACCAATAGCTACATATTCATAAGCTCCCACATCGATGGTTCCGTCCTGGATACGGGTAATAACTCCGGTAATATCGCGATTTTCCGGGTTTTGTGCATTATCACCAATATTTATGATTTCGTTACCCGCAACTGGTACAAGGCCGTCGTCGATAGTAGCGTAAATATTATCGGCACCGTCCGGGTCACTGCTGTCGGTAAAGGGGTCTCCCGCCAGTTGAGTAAAACCGGCAGGCGATCCGTAAGAACTGGGTGCCTGTTCGGTGTAATTGTTTGTTCCCGAGACCGCCGAACCCGCCTCATTAAAGATATCGTCGCCATTGTTACCGTAAAATACGCTGTTATAGATCACAGGAATGGATGAACTGCCATTATCTTCATTATATATCCCATCGCCGGAGGCTGCACTGTTGTCGAAGATGCTCACATTGGACAAGGACGGATCTGAACTTTTGTTATAAATCCCGCCACCATTATTTGTTGCGGTATTGCCGATAACCAGAACATTGGTAAGATCAAGGTTTGAATTAACACTGAATACGCCCCCTCCATCACTTGCGGTGTTATTTGCAAGAACTACATTAGTAAGTGAGGCATTAGAGTCGAGTCTGTTATACATACCACCTCCTTTGTTGTTTGCGACGTTATTTTTAAGGATCACGTTGACAAGTTCCGGATTAGATCCGGAGAAGTTATATATACCTCCGCCATGCTTACTGCTTAAATTATTTTCGATAATGAGATTATATAGGCTGGGACTGGAAATAAACCCATTGTACAGTCCCCCACCGTATTCCTGATTGACGTTGTTAGTTTCGATGTTGATGTTATCCGTACCATTTGCATTACCTTCTGTTATGGTAAACCCGTCCACAATGGTCGTGGCGCCATCATTTAAAGATAGCATCACATGGTAGGTATTGTCGACGGTATCGTCTATGGTTCCTATATCCCCGCTTAAAATGGTTAGGTTAGTCGTGATATTCCGTTGAGAGAGCAAAGTTTCCGTACCGGCAAAACCTCCGTATATAGCAGCGCCATCCACCAGGTGAAAGGTAAAATCGCGGTCGGTCAATGTAGGGCTACCTGTTATGTTCCTTGGGTAGGAGGATGGGTAATAGGTTCCTGCAGCCACCCATATCTGTGAGCCGGAACAACTATTGGCCGTTGTAATGGCGTCCTGAAGGCAGGTATAGGCATTGATCCAGTCGGTTCCGGAATTGGTGCCCGTGGCGTTGATATCGACATAAATAATATTACTGGTATATAAGCCGCAAGAGTTTTCGTAGGCCCCCACGTCAATGGTTGTATCTATTATCCGGGTAGTTGTTCCCGTAATATCATAGGTTTCCGAATTTTGGGCGTTATCCCCAGCGTTTACGATCTCATTACCACCGATCGGAACCAGCCCGTCGTCTTCGGTAGCAATAATATTATCGGCCCCGTCTGGGTCACTACTGTCGGTAAAGGGGTCACCTGATAGTATAGTAAAACCCGAAGGGTTGCCAAAATCTATAGGGTCTTGTTCTAAATACGTGTTGCTTCCTGAAATCGTACCTGAAGTGTTAAAAATATCAGGATTAGTGGTTATGCCAGTATTTCCATAAAATACGGTATTATTGAGTATTGTTGCGGTAGGGTTGGTTGTGGCATCATTTCTTATAGCGCCACCCTGATCGGCGGAGTTTTGAAAGAAAGTCGTATTGTTTAAGGTTACTGTACAGTTATCTATATTAAGCATTCCTCCTCCAAATACACTGGCTATATTATTCACAAATAACACATTGGTTAATTCGGGTGAAGCATTGTCAAAATTATTCATACCGGCTCCAAATGTCGCCTTGTTGGCATTAATCACCAAGTTACTTAAAGAAAGGTCGGACCTTACATTGGCAAACCCACCCCCATTACTTCTTCCTACAATTAGACCTTCTATTGTAATTAAAGTCCCGACATCGGCATTACCTTTGGTAATTGTAAATCCATCCACAATGGTTGTGGCCGTATCATTGACAGAAAGCAGTACATGGTAGGTATTGTCACTGGTATCGTCAATAACTCCTATATCCCCACTTAAAATTGTAGGGTTAGCGGCAGTATCCCTTTGTGAAAGCAAGGTTTCGCTCCCGGCAAAACCTCCGTATATGGCAACTCCATCGACCAGGTGAAAGGTAAAATCCCGGTCGGTCAATGTGGGGCTTTCTGTAATATCCCTGGGGTGTGCAGAGGGATAATAGGTTCCGGCAGCCACCCAGATCTCATTTCCTGAACTCACGCTTTCTATGGCCTTCTGCAGGGTAGCGAAAGCATTGCCCCATGTAAGTCCATCTAAGGCGTCACTACCGCCCGTTTTCACATAATAAGTTGTTTGAGCATGGGTTGCCCCGACGCTAAATAAACCAACTATTAATAATATAAAAAATCCTTGTTTGCTCATGGACCCAGGTTTTCATTGTATAATATCAGATTATAACTTTCCGTACCGGAATAAATAGTATTCCAATATCGGTAACCCCTTCCCTTTTTAAGTGTTGTAATTATCTGTACAACACAAGTTGGTGCAAAACTTAATACCATGGATTACTCCATGGTAGCCGGCACATACAGGTCGGTTAAATCAGTATTAATTAATGAGTGGTCCGTCATAAAGATTATCGGGCCAGAAGAATTGGCAAAAGATGTAAGAATGATCACATCCAAACGGTTATCATCATTACATGTTGTTGCCCTGCAATTGGCTCAATAAAATTTCAGTAGAAAAAATAAGTGATATGAATTAAAAAATAATACCCTTTTCAATCATAGTACTTATTAAAATACTACTTGACTAAATTATGTTCTGAAAGATAAAAATTTCAACGCTATATTAACATAACGACGTAATAAGTGGCAGTATAGACTAATAATTGTCCTTGAATGACGTATTCAATGGTTGAAATGAATATTTTCACAATACATTTGTAGGAAAAGTATTGTTAAAAAATTATATGCCAATAATCAATATTCCAACAAGCGGAAAAAGTTTAAACGAGTTCTATATCATTATTATAAGTCTTAACTTTGTCACCAAACTAAAAGGAATGCACAAAGCAGGATTTGTAAATATTATAGGTAACCCTAATGTTGGGAAATCCACCTTAATGAATGCCTTTGTTGGTGAAAAATTATCGATAATAACATCTAAAGCACAAACCACAAGACATCGCATTTTAGGCATTGTAAATGGGGAGGACTTCCAGGTGTTATTCAGTGATACCCCCGGAATCATTAAACCAGCCTATGAATTGCAGGAGTCTATGATGCATTTCGTTAAATCCGCATTCGAGGATGCCGACGTTTTGCTTTATATGGTGGAAATTGGCGAGAAAGAACTTAAAGACGAATCATTTTTCAATAAAATCACCAATTCTAAAATTCCGGTATTATTACTGTTAAATAAGATAGACAAATCCAACCAGCAACAACTGGAGGAGCAAGTGCAGCTCTGGCAAGGAAAAGTTCCAAATGCAGAGATCGTTGCAATTTCCGCTTTGGAAGGGTTTCAGGTAAAAGAGGTGTTTCATAGGATCATTGATCTGCTACCGGAATCCCCGCCCTTTTATCCAAAGGATCAATTGACCGATAAACCCGAACGCTTTTTTGTAAATGAAGCCATTAGGGAAAAAATATTGATCCACTACAAAAAGGAAATTCC
>PVMS01019387.1_pt1 | contig 10519 bp, 8 predicted proteins | sample 1853461 | NCBI WGS metagenome assembly PVMS01 (sample SAMN08582032, study PRJNA380276) | Marine sediment metagenome, whole genome shotgun sequencing project. | isolation source: ocean sediment barecode stripped | collected 2017
GCGGCACCGGCATGAACAAACTCTTGGGCAGATTCAATCTGATTTCCTTTTTGAGGTCATCAGCGTCATGTTCATACTTTTCGATCGCTGCTCGGGACAAAGTCGCTTTGTCACGAGCAGCGATCGAAAAGTATGAACATGACGCTGATGACCTCAAAAAGGAAATCAGATTGAATCTGCCCAAGAGTTTGTTCATGCCGGTGCCGCGTGAGGACTTGCTTGAACTTCTGTTAGTGCAAGACAAGATTGCGAACCGCACTAAAGATGTTTCCGGCATCGTTACCGGTCGCAAGATGCAAATTCCCGCTCAAATAGCAGAACGGTTTCTCGAATTTGTGGATCGTAATATTGATGCTGCGAAACAGGCTCGAAAAAGCGTACGAGAGCTGGACGAATTGTTTACCGCGGGCTTTAGAGGGGCTGAAGTCGCACTTGTCGAGGGCATGATTGAAGAGCTGGACAGAATCGAAACCGAAACCGATGACATGCAAGCCGAACTTCGAGGGGCCGTCTTCGAAATCGAATCGACACTGAATCCTGTAGATGCTGTGTTTCTGTATCAGGTAATCGAACTCACGGGTGAAATCGCTGATATGGCAGAGCGAGTGGGTCGCCGGCTTGAATTGTTGTTATCCCACTGATGGAAGCAGAGTTTGTTTATATTTGTCTAGCCGTCGTCTTTGGCTTGTTCATGGCATGGGGAATCGGCGCGAATGACGTCGCGAATGCGATGGCAACGTCGGTCGGTTCAAAAGCGCTGACAATCAAACAAGCGATAATCGTCGCTGCTATCTTCGAATTTTTGGGTGCAGTTTTGGCCGGCGGCGAAGTGACCTCGACCATTCGCAAGGACATCGTCGACACTGACAGTTTGTTGGATATGGAAGACGGTGCGAAGATGCTCGTCTATGGCATGCTGGCTGCGTTACTCGCTGCAGGCACGTGGCTGGCGATCGCTTCCAAAAATGGCTGGCCAGTCTCGACAACGCATTCGATCGTCGGTGCAACAGTCGGCTTCGCCGCCGTCGGCATCGGTGTCGATGCAGTGCAGTGGAAAACTGTCGGCGAGATCGTGATGAGTTGGATCGCATCACCGCTAACCGCAGGTTTCATCGCTTACTTGCTCTACACTAGCGTGCAGCGACTCATATTACGTCATCCTGATCCAGTCGACCGGGCGAGGCGCTACGTTCCCGTTTACATGTTTCTTGCCGCATTCACGGTGTCTCTGGTCACGATCCTGAAGGGCCTGAAGCATGTCGGTTTGGATTTGAGCATTGCTGACAGCTATTTATTGGCCTTCGGCGTCGCGATTCTGATTTCCCTGGTTGGCACGGTATTCGTACAAAGAATAAAGGCAGATCCCAAGGCCGAAAAGAAGGAACATTTTCATACCGTGGAGCGAATCTTCGGTGTGCTGATGATCATTACAGCCTGTGCGATGGCATTTGCTCATGGATCAAACGATGTGGCGAACGCAATCGGACCATTAGCGGCAGTAATAGCGGTCGCCCAGACCGGAGAGGTCTTGGCAGAATCTGCGGTTCCGATTTGGGTGTTGGTACTGGGTGGTGCTGGTATCGTTGTCGGTCTTGCAACTTACGGCCGTCACGTCATCGCTACAGTCGGCAACAAAATTACTCAGCTAACGCCAAGTCGTGGATTCGCGGCTGGCGTTGCCGCGGCGACGACGATTGTTATTGCATCAGGAACTGGCATGCCGATTTCAACAACGCATACACTGGTAGGAGCGGTGTTGGGTGTCGGGCTAGCTCGCGGCATCGAAGCGATCGACTTGCGTGTTGTTGGTCGTATTTTCGTATCCTGGGTCGTAACCATTCCCGCTGGCGCGATGCTGGCAATTGTGTTCTTCTTTATCTTCAAGACTGTATTGCCATAGCCTGAAGAGAGAAGTCCCATGCGACGTTTGTTCGTACCGATAGTTGTACCGATAGTTGTACCGATCGTCGTAATAATCGTCGTGCTGCAGGCGTCCCTATTCGGGACACTCGCTAGTGCGCAAGCGATCGTTGCCTACCGCGCGGTTCACCACCCGGTATATAGCCAGACCGGCATGGTTGCGGCACAGAATCAAATCCCTGCAGAGATCGGCGCGCAAGTTCTCGCCGACGGCGGCAACGCAGTCGACGCTGCCGTCGCAGTCGGATTTTCGCTCGCTGTCACCTTGCCGCGTGCTGGCAACATCGGCGGTGGCGGATTCATGCTTGTCTACGATGCAGAGTCGGATACCACCACAGCGATTGACTATCGCGAAATGGCGCCGCTTGGCGCCACACGAGACATGTTCCTGGATGCAAACGGCAACCCGGACCCGAACGTTTCGCGTAACTCGCACAAGGCTTCGGGCGTCCCCGGCACCGTGGCAGGTTTTTACTACGCGCACAAAGAATTCGGCGATCTGCCGTGGAAGCGAGTTGTGCAGCCGGCCGTAGATCTCGCTCGAGACGGAATTATCGTTAATCAGGACCTTTCGTCGCAGTTGAAGAACCGCCAGCCGCGCATGTGCAAGGACGAAACAAGCTGCGCATATTTCTATAAGCCTGGCAAAGTTCCCTATGAGATGGGCGATCGTTTTATCCAGACAGATTTGGCTGATACTTTGCAACTCATTGCCGACGAGGGAGCGGACGCTTTTTATCGTGGCGCGATCGCTGAAAAAATTGCTGCTGAAATGGAATCGGGTGGTGGTTTAGTTGATATGGCGTCATTAGCGGCCTACGAGCCCGTGATTCGTGAACCCTTGCGCGGTAACTATCGGGGCTACGAAATTGTGGCTATGCCGCCAACCAGTTCGGGCGGAGTGCACGTTCTGCAGATGCTCAACATTCTCGAGCATTTTCCGATAGCTGAATTCGGTGCGGGCAGTGCCGATGAAATTCATGTGCTAGCTGAGGTCATGCGACTGGCCTATGCAGATCGTAGCGAGCATCTGGGCGACCCGGATTTCTACGATGTTCCGGTCGATTGGTTGACCAGCGAGAATTACGCGGCCGAGCTGGCAGCGACGATTGACATGAATAAGGCGCGACCCTCATCCGACGTAAAACCAGGTGTACCGGTGCCAGCAGAAAGTGAAGACACCACGCACTTCTCGGTGATGGATGTGCACGGCAACATGGTCTCCAGTTCCTTCACGTTAAATTTATCGTACGGCTCGGCAATTGCGGTTGCCGGAGCAGGTTTTCTTCTGAATAATGAAATGGAAGATTTCGTTTCGAAACCGGGTGTGCCGAATGTTTTCGGTTTGCTGGGCGGCGAAGCAAATGCTGTTCAGCCACTCAAACGACCATTGAGTTCGATGACCCCAGTGATGATTTTTAAAGACGGCGAGCCGTTACTGGCGACGGGCAGTCCGGGCGGCGCGAGAATTATTACCGCGGTACTGCAAATGATTGTGAACGTCATCGATCATGGTCGGGGGATTGCCGACGCTGCAAACATGGCACGTATTCACCATCAATGGTTTCCCGATCAGGTGTTTGTCGAGTCCGGTCACAGCCCCGATACGATTAAGATTCTTCAAGAGCGCGGCCACAAGGTCGTGAATTCGCAATCGACGTATACAAGTCTGCAGACCGTCGCCAAAAAGGATGGCTTGTTTCAGGGCGCGGCCGATCCGCGCCGACCCGACGCAGCAGCTGTCGCCCCCGCCGAGATAAATGCCGACCGAGAATAATGCCGGCGATACGCAAGTCTCGCTTGGCGCACGTCGCTATGCGTTGGCAATTCTTGCCATCGTCTACATGTTCAACTTCATCGATCGGCAGATTTTGGCGATTCTTCAGCCATCGATCAAAGAAGAGTTTCAGGTTGGCGACGCGGTTCTAGGCCTTCTTGCTGGCACGGCATTCGCGCTTTTCTACGTGGTACTTGGCGTGCCGATTGCCCGTCTCGCGGATCGCACCAATCGACGCAACTTGATTGCCCTGGCAGTCGCGGTCTGGAGCGGCATGACCGCATTGTCGGGTTTCGCGGCAAATATCTGGCAACTTGCCATTGCGAGAGTCGGAGTGGGAATCGGCGAGGCCGGCTGTAGTCCGCCGGCGCACTCGATAATCGCCGACCTGTATCCGCCGGAGCAGAGGTCTTCTGCGATGGGTGTATATACAGTCGGCATCTCGGCCGGAATCATGCTCGCCTATCTGGCGGGCGGCTGGGTCGTCGACAATTATAGTTGGCGACACGCGTTTTTTATCGTCGGCCTGCCGGGGCTACTGCTTGCGGCGCTAGTTCGATTTACGATGATCGAGCCACCGCGCGGCATTGTCGATCAGCGCTCGGACAGCGGCGAACAACCATCGTTGCCGGACGTCGTTCGTTTTCTGGCGTCGCGGCGATCATTCGTCTTTATGGCCCTAGGTGCGGGCGCGAGTTCTTTCGTGGGCTATACGATTATTTTCGATATGCCGAGCTTCCTGGGCCGTAGCTTCGAGATCGGTGCTACCTCAATCGGTGTTTGGTTAGGACTAATCTACGGGTTCGCAGGCGGGCTCGGGTTTTTCCTCGGGGGTTACCTGGCAGATCGTATGGGAACGCAGGGTCACAAGCGCGCACTGAATTTTATCGCTTTGAGCACCCTCCTAAGTGCCGCTTGTCTTGCCGCTGTGTTTCTTTCGAGCACCTTGCTGTGGTGTCTGACCCTGCTCATTTTTCCCAGTGTGATCATGAATTTCTATCTCGCCCCGGTATTGGCTCAAACTCAGAGTCTGGTATCACTACGAATGCGTGCAGTTGCGTCATCACTGATGCTGCTGATCCTCAACGTTCTCGGATTGATGATTGGACCGGCGGCAACTGGTTTTGTGAGCGATATGTTGCGGGCTTCTCAGGGCGACGAGTCACTGCGCTATGCTTTGCTGATTACGACGGTGCTTATGTTGCCCATAGCAGCGGCGTGCTATTGGCAAGCCGGTCGATCGATTGATGCCGACTTGCTGCGCGCGCGCGAGCGAGACTGAGTCACACCGAGCGCAGATACCATTCGAAGTCGAGCGCGCTGATCGTGTCGTGGAATTTCTTTTCCTCGGCGCGGCGGTTCATCGCAAACATCTTGCAATATTTTTCACCCAGATATTGCGGCAGAATTTTGCTGCGTGAGAACTTGTCGATAGCAGCGTCCCAGCGGTCGGGAATGCGGGTCTTGAGCTTAATGGTTTCACCTTCTTCAACCATGTGGCCCGGATTACATCTGTTCTTCAAACCGTGATGTACGCCTGCCACGATAGCTGCAGTAACCAGATAGGGGTTCGCATCTGCGCCCGCAACACGATGTTCAAAGCGCAGATTATTCTTGTCGGCGGCCGGAATGCGCACCGCTACCACTCGATGATTAACACCCCAGTTGGTATCGACCGGTGCGAAATTTTCTGGTAGTAAGCGACGATAGGAATTCGCGTTCGGCGAAAAAATGGCAGTGGCTTCGGGCATTGTCTTGAGCAAGCCGCCAACGGCATAGCGTAATCGTGCGGAGAAGGGCGGTGACGCTAAACTGTCCTTGCCTTGTGAAAAGTAATTCTTACCGTTCTTGTCGACCAGGCTCATATGGATGTGCAGGCCGTTGCCGGAATCTTCAGCGAACGGTTTTGCCATGAAGCAGGCAACGAAGCCGTGTTTCAGCGCGGCTGCTTTCACAGCCCGTTTCAATAGAACGGCATGATCGCAAGCGAGCACCGGGTCGTCGATATGCATGAGGTTGATCTCGAATTGGCCCGCTGCATATTCAGAAATCACCGTGTCGGCGGGAATATTCTGTGCGTCACAGAAGTCGTACACGTCATCAAGAAACGGTTGCACTTCGTTCAGATCGTCGGGGTGGTAAACCTGCACTCCGGGCTGCGGGCGACCCAGGCCGGGAATACGCGGTGCCCGCGCGGTTGGCTTGTCGGCCTTGGCATCCAGTAAGTAGAACTCAAGCTCGGTTGCCATGACAATCTTGATGCCCATCTTCTTGAGCGGCGCGATCGATCTTTCGAGTACAGCACGTGGGTCCGCGAAGAACGGCGTACCGTCCTCTTCGTACATTCTGAAAAGGGCCTGGGCCATCGGGCGATTGGACCAGGGAACAGGCGCGAGGCTGCCTGCAACGATAGAACACGGTGCGTCCGGGTCACCATCATCGTAGCCGGGCAGGCCTTCGACGACCTCACCCAGAACATCGAGCAACACCGTCCCGCCGCAAAACCAGAACGGCTCGGTGCAGGTTTTCTCAAAATCTTTGGCGCGGACGCGCTTTCCCTTGAGAACGCCCGACACATCCGGAATCAAGATCTCCATGAACGCCGTTTCCGGGTAATTTTTCAGCAGCCGCCTGAGTTCGGTCAGCTGTGGGCTTACTTTTTTCTTGGCCATATTTTGCGAGCTTCCCTGATCTGAATGCTGGCTGCAAGAAAATAGAGAGGGCGCCGGGGTTGGCGATACTGGTTCACTGCGATATCATAATGTGAACCCACTCTTCATAATATGGTTAATCGTTATGGCTACTGCAAATCCGCCGCAAGGTGCCCAGGCCGCACTACGGGCAATTCGAATGCTGAAGTTATTCACTGCCGCATCCCCGGAGATGGGATTGGTCGAGATTAGCGAACGTGCCGGACTGAACAAGACGACCGCGCATCGCCTGTTGCAGGCATTGTCCAGCGAAGCAATGATTGAACGAGACGAGACCAGCGGCACCTATCGCCTTGGCGCAGGACTCATGGCGCTGGGCGTGCAGGCCTTGTCCAGCAGCGACCTCAGGCTACGCGTACGTCCTATGCTGAAGAAGCTCGCGAGAGAAAGTGGTGAGACCGCTACTCTGGAAGTGCCTATCGATAATTCGATGCTGATTCTGGATGAAGTGGCGAGCAGCCATTTTGTCGGCGCCGCGGGCAACGTCGGTACTCGCTGGCCGATGCATGCTACGTCCACAGGTAAAGCCCTGGTCGCTTTTGATGCCCAGGTCATGGCACGGCTGGAGCCTGAGTTGCCGTCCCTGACGCCGCACACGATTGTGCGGCGTAGCGATCTCGAGAAGCAGCTTGGCGTGATTAGGCAACGTGGTTTCGCGGAGTCAGTCGACGAGCTTGAGGACGGATTTTCCGGTGTCGGCACCATCATTCGCGGCGGCCTCGGCGAAGTGCTCGGCACGCTCTCAATCTGTGGGCCTACACAGAGAATGGGCGATTCGCGCCGCGCCAGATTGGGCGAAACATTGCGCGCGGCAGCCGCGCAGCTGCAGCCCGTATAGCAGCTGGCGTGCTAACATACCGCCAGCCAAAGCGTCAGGAATAAGAATATTAATACGCGCAAGTTTGCTGCTTTATCCCGGGGGATTGCACGCACATTTTTCGTAACGGCCATAGCAATATGGTCGTTGCCGTCGCATGCGATCGATATAGAAGTACCGCGTGTCGGGCTGACCGATGTGCCACTGCAAATCGTTGTATCCGGTCTTGCCGTTGGCGATGTCGTTACAGTCAATATCGACGGCGAGGATCACTGGGTAACAGCCGATGCTGATGGGCGTGCGGCGGTACCGAATATCAGTATTTCTGAAACAGGTCCAATTGTGGTCGTTGCCACTGTTGATGGCTTGTCGGCGACAGCAAGCGTGCGGGTCTTGCCCGGCTGGATTTCATTGATGCCGGCGTTTCTCGCGATCGCTGTGGCGCTACTACTGCGCAACGTCTTACCGGCCTTGTTGATCGGTTTGTGGCTTGGCGCAGCGGCTTTGGAGGGCTTCACGATCGGCGGAGTCGCTCAGGGTTTGTTGAATGTCTTCTCCGTCTTTATAGTCAGTGCGCTTGCGAATCCCGACCATGCAGCGATTATCGCGTTCAGCATGATGATCGGCGGCATGGTCGGCATCATCACGCGCAACGGCGGCATGACCAGCGTCGTGCGGATGATCGTTAGTCGTGCCAAGACGGCTATCGGTGGGCAGGTTTCGATCTGGCTGATGGGCTTAATGATTTTCTTCGACGATTATGCCAACACGATGGTGGTTGGCAATACAGCCCGACCGATTACGGATCACCTAAAGATATCCAGAGAAAAACTTGCGTATATCGTTGATTCAACGGCGGCGCCGGTTGTTTGCCTGGCGCTGATTACGACCTGGATTGGCTATGAAGTCAGTTTGATTGATCAAGCCTTGCAAGGGATCGATGAGCTTGCCGGTGTAGCGGCCTATTCTTTATTCCTAAGTTCCATTCCTTACAGTTTTTACCCGATATTCGCGGTGTTCTTCGTTATTGTCGTTGCGTCTACAGGTCGTGATATGGGGCCGATGTATAGAGCCGAAGTACGGGCGCGACAGGGTACCGTTGCGCCAATTTCAGCAGACGAACTGCCTGCGATGAGTGGCGATACGCTCGAGCCAAAGGACAATATCCCGCTGCGTGCTGTGAATGCATTTATTCCGATTTTGGTCATGATTGTTGGGCTGGGCGCTGGTTTATATGCCACCGGAACAGACGCATTGGGACCCGGGGATCATGCGGTCCGCGATATTATCGGTGCGTCCAACGCGTACCAGGCGATGATGTGGTCGTCATTTATCGGTGCATTGACGGCCGCCGGTTTGTCAATCGGGCAACGCATTCTAAACGCACACGAAACGGTTGATGCCTGGTATGGCGGTGCACGCGCCACGCTGTTCGGCATGATTACGCTAATTCTCGCCTGGTCCATGTCAGATGTGACTGCTGCGCTGGATGCCAAGGGTTTCTTGATCACAATCCTCGGGGATACCATGCCGGTCGCTCTGGTGCCCGCAATTATATTCGTGCTGGCGGCGGTTACCGCGTTCGCGACCGGCACCAGTTGGGGCACGATGGGCATATTGATGCCGCTGGCGATACCGCTCGCGTGGGCGGTGATGACGGTCAACGGTATGGCCAATCCGGCCGGCATGCATATTTTGTATTCAGCAACGGCCTGTGTGTTGGCAGGTGCGGTGTGGGGTGATCATTGTTCGCCAATTTCGGACACGACGGTGCTGTCGTCAATTGCCAGTGGTTGTGATCATATCGAACATGTTCGGACCCAGATGCCATACGCGCTGCTGGTAGGCACTGTAGCGATAGTGCTGGGTACGATACCAGCGGGTTACGGAACGCCGGCATGGGTGTCAATACTTGTTAGCGGTGCGGTGCTGTATGGATTGTTGCGTTATTTCGGCCGCAAGGCAGACGACGCTGCATGAACAAACCTGTTATCGGTGTGCCAGCAGATCGGCGCATGGTCGATCCGCATCCGTTTCATATGGCCGGCGAGAAATACGTGCAGGCGATAGTGGACGGCTCTGACGGCCTGCCGTTTATTATTCCGGCGCTCGGCGATCTACTGGACGTCGACGATATCATTGCCAAGGTCGACGGGATTTTGCTTACCGGCAGCCCTTCCAATGTTGAGCCGTACCACTATGAAGGTCAGCCTAGCGAACCAGGAACGATACACGATCCACATCGCGATGCATTGACCTTGCCATTGGCAAAACGCGCGATGGAACGGGGCGTACCATTGCTTGCAGTTTGCCGAGGATTTCAGGAGCTCAATGTCGTGCTCGGCGGGACCTTGCATCAGAAAGTGCACGAAGTGCAGGGCTATCATACGCATAAAGAAAATCCTGACGACACGTTGGACGTGCAGTACGGTCCATCGCATGCAATAAACCTGGTAGAAGGTGGCGTGTTACACGGTCTCGTGGGCGTGGACACCGTGATGGTAAATTCATTGCATTCGCAAGGTGTCGCGAAGTTGGCGAGCGGGGTAACAGTAGAAGCAGTTGCCGACGACGGTTTGATCGAAGCATTCGTGGTCGATAGTGCGCCAGGCTTTACGCTGTCGGTTCAGTGGCACCCCGAATGGCAAGTACGACTAAACGATTTTTCGACAGCGATTTTCAAGACATTTGGCGACGCATGCAGAGCGTTTGCTGCGCAACGGTAGCTGTGAAGTGAGTGAGGACGACGTTTTTCAATCTTGGCTTAGAGAGCGAGAAATCGATGATGTAGAAGTGTTCGTTCCCGATATGGCGGGCTCGGCCCGTGGCAAGGTATTGCCGGCGGACAAGCTGGGCAAGGGCACAATGAAAATAGCGGAGGGGCTCTTCGGACAAACAATCTCAGGTAACTACACCAGCAACAAACATAACGTTGAAGATCGGGACATGAACCTGGTTCCCGATCCGAGTACCTTACGGCGCGTACCGTGGACTGCTGATCCGGCTGCATCAATTTTCGTCGACTGCTACCACAATGACGGTACACCGGTGCAGGCATCGCCGCGTGGCGTACTCAGAAGTGTGCTTGGCAAATTTGAGGCCCGTGGCTGGATTCCGGTGGTAGCACCGGAAGTTGAGTTTTACCTGCTGAATCCGCATTCGGATCCAAACGAAGAAGCCGAAGCGCCGAAAGGAAGACTGGGTAGAACTGAAGGCGCACGCCAACCCTAGGGCATCGATGCAATGAACGATTTCGTTGCGTTTATTATCGATTTGTATGCTGCCTGCGAAGCA
>PVMS01080699.1_pt1 | contig 10518 bp, 10 predicted proteins | sample 1853461 | NCBI WGS metagenome assembly PVMS01 (sample SAMN08582032, study PRJNA380276) | Marine sediment metagenome, whole genome shotgun sequencing project. | isolation source: ocean sediment barecode stripped | collected 2017
AGCTTGTTCTTCAGAGTTAGATATCATTGTTTGGAAAGGCGGCATCTGTTTTGTAAATGACCAATGTGTGATTCCCCCGGCTACCAGGACATTATCTTGATTTGATACTCTTCTCGCCTCAACTGCGAGCTCCACTCCACGGCGGTTAAGGAGTTCAAAGTTTTCGCCCAGTCCGGCATCCTCCAGGACATGCTGAGAAGTAGAAAAAGTATTTGAGATCACCATCTCAGCTCCGCTGAGAATATAGTCTAGGTGAACCTGGCGGACTATATGTGGATGTGTCATGGCCCCTCCACCATTCCAGGCATTCTTGATCATCGGGACTCCACGTTTTTCTATTTCTGATCCTGTTGCGCCATCGACCAAGACTTTTTCGCCATTTTGAAGGCGCTGGAGCATTTTGTCATATCTATTCATAAACAATTCCTTCCCTGTCCAAATATTGAAATTTATAGTCTTTCTTGATAATCTGACTAAGCTGCGGATAGGATTTGGATTTATTCAGTATTCTAACAAATCTCTGACCATTGACTCTAATTTAATTCCTGACCTGAGAAGTTCTTCTTTCAGTTCAAAACCAATTAGGTGAATGACCTCTCTGGAATGCTGCAAATGAAGCCCTCTATTGGCTGGACATTGAGGGGGAATTTGGATCTATTCGATTATCCTATAGAAATCAAGGTCATTTTGGTGCAAATAATTTGGAAAAGGGGAAAGACAAGCCAAAAACACCAAGATTTTTTGTTATAAGGTATATTATCGACCTTTGGAAAGTGTAAAAACATGGCTGCAGCAGGTCTGTAATTGACAAAAAGTCAAGTGGATTTCAACTAACCGGAATTGGACATCAGCGGGAAGGGAATATCCATCATCCTTATCCCGCGTCTCTAACACTCATGTGTTGGAGATCTCGAACCGGCTACACCGTTCCCTAAATGTATGAGTGATTACTATTGGTCATGGGGTATATTTTTGACAATTCTCTCATAAAATTTTACAGAATATGCAAAGTGGTGTAACATAATGATATTAGTCTATCGACAATGTGTTATTGAGAATTCATATGGCTTCGCTACTCATCACAACCAAACTTTATATCCCTTCCACACGACAGGATCTAGTACCCCGTCCTCGCTTGGTCGAACGGATGGACGAAGGGCTCCACCGAAAGTTATCCCTTATCTCTGCCCCAGCAGGTTTTGGCAAAACAACTTTAGTGACTGTGTGGCTGGAAAGTTTGCGGACGGATACCATAAATAAAACCAAGGCAGTAAACAGGATCGCCTGGTTCTCTCTGGATGGGGTGATAAAAAATGGCCGAAAGAATAACAAAGGAGGTGGGTTTGAAATATCTTATCAGGCTTTATAGCAGGGCACATTTTGCGAAATATTAAAACAGAAACAATTGAGAGGAGTTTACATGACTAACTACACTACATACATAATAATAATATTAGCTATTGGATTTTTCGTCTACGGAATCAGGATAGTTAGACCGGTAGAAACAGGTGTCGTAGAATTTCTTGGGAAGTTTTCAAGAAATGCGAGCGCTGGTTTTAATTGGATTGTTCCCGGGTTGTTTAAAATGTATCGAATTAATATAACAGAACGACGGGTAGATATTGATCCTCAATCTATTATCACGAAAGATAAATTAAATGCTGTAGTTGACGGAGTTGTTTATTATCGAGTGGAGGATGCTAAAAAATCTATCTATAATGTAAATAGCTTTGCGTCATCTGTGCCGTCTCTAGCTAAAACAACATTAAGAGCAGTGATTGGAAAGATGACCTTAACTGAGGCTAACGAAAACAGAGATAAAATAAATGAGAACGTGGAAAAAATATTATCTATAGGTGTAGCCAAATGGGGAATTGAGGTCGTAAGAGTTGAGCTGCAACGAATCGAACCTCCGCCAGATGTTCAAGATGCCATGAATCAGGTTGTAAAAGCAGAAAACGAAAAAATAGCAGCACTTGACCTGGCAACCGCAATCGAAACTCAAGCAGATGGAGAAAGGCGGGCAGAAATCAAAAAAGCTGAAGGTATTGCTGCGGCGATTAGATTAAAAGCAGAAGCAGATGGAGATGCGATCAAGATCGTAAACGAAGCAGCTGAAAAATACTTTGTAGGAAATGCGCAGCTGCTTAAAAAGCTAGAAACCGTGAGTGAATCTTTGAGGGATAACGCCAAAATAATAGTCCCCTCGGGCAGTGATTTGGTTAATGTCATTAGCGATTTAGCGGGCACTACTGTTCCATTAGTAAAGAAATAAAACAATTGAAACAATAATTTTGGAATAGCAAGTATTGGCTAAAATAAATTATGTCCTGCCCCCAATATTAACTCTGGTTTCGATGTTAGGATTACCTGTTGAAATTGAGCCGCCAAACCATCTGGTTTGGCGGTTTCTTCTTGGTGCAACAGGGATGGAAAAGATGGATTGCCTGCTCTTGATGGACCAAGTGTGGTCCATCTCATCGAGAGGATGGACCCTTCGTCTGCCCCCTCGGCAGAGTTTATGCAGAGCAAAGCGAAGTGCTTGGGGTTCGGTCAGGACAGGCTCTCCCCCGTGGAAAGGATTTTCATCCCCACGTCCAATTCGAGGTTATAAGCACAAGATATTGAAGAAGTTAACCGTTACGGATAATAAGGGGCTTTAATTATTGTCAGTATAACTGTCCCAATTATATCTATTGGGTTTCCTGTCTAATGGGCCCCTGACACTGGATGGCCCCATGTTGAGTGCGCGAGTGAATGTCATCGTGGTTTAGACATTTTGTACCCCATTTGTGAGAAGGTGATAGTGGTGAAGACCATTGTGGGCCAATCGGTGCTGGAGAACCAACAATCCCAGAAACCGATTCCTAGGGAAACTGCTCCCATCATAAGCCCAATCCAAATTTCAGGATTGGGCAGCTATTCTATATAAGACAATCTCCCTTAAGTTTTATTAGCAGGGCTATTTTCAGTAATAATATAAAGATGGTTTTCTTCTACTCGATAGAACAAAGGGGCCACTGGTATGTTTGGGTAACGCAAGCGTAATCGCCTGGTTTCAAACAGCGTAAAGTCAATCGCGTTTCCAATTTCGAACATGGGAGCAAAGTGTATGAAATGATCTTCAGCCCGATCTCTTTTCCATCCGGCTTGCTCTACGAGACCGCGGACAAACGGTTCTTTCTTGGATGCCAAACCAACCATGCCGCAGTTATTGTGTCCAATGAGTGCGATGAAGTTCACACCACCAACCGCAATGGCATAAGATACTTTGAATTCACTGTACTTCAGATTCGCCCCGCCTGAACGAATGATATAAGCAAAATTGTCTGGTATCCGCAGTCGTTTGCGGTTATCCATACACATACCAATCAGCAGACACGCTTGCAGGTAATTGTCGAGAGGTCGGTCGAGATTATGGTATTCCAACAAATGCCCAATTGGGGTGTTCCGGTACTCTGGGGAAATATCATCTACTGTGGATACGGAAATAAGTCGGTTCATAGGTCAGGGAAAAAGTGGGTAGAAGATCGGCAGAGAAACCATGGTGACGATGAACAGGAAAACAGTTAATAATGCACCAACACGAGCATAATCGAAGAATTTATAGCCGCCGGGACCGAAAACCAAAACATTGGCTTTGTGACCAACTGGAGTCAGGAAGCTGGTTGCAGCTCCAATGACAACAGCCAGGGTAAATGTTAGATGATTGGCGCCCAGACTCATTGCCGTATCAAGCGCGATCGGAACCACCAACACCATCGCTGCGGCATTGGACATGGGTTGAGTAATCAACGCTGCCAGAAGATAGATACCAGCCAATGCTGCCATCGGGCCCATTCCACCAACAGTGTCCAACATCAGGTCAGCGATAAATCTGGCAGTTCCGGTCGATTCCATAGCTATCCCCAATGGCAACATGCCAGCTACCAGGAAAACGGTGCGCCAGTCGATACTGGCATAAGCTTCATCCATACTCAGGCAGCGGAAAACAACCATTCCAACCGCTCCCATCACCATTGCCAGGGAGATGTCTATACCTGCAAACAAAACCAGTCCAATTACGAGTAGCATCAACCCGATTGCGATGGGCATCTTGCGGCGTTGACTTACAGGGATCTCGAGCGGCTCTAATACCAGGAAATCATTCTTCTCTTCCAAAGCCGGCGTGCGCCGGCGCGGACCCTGGAGGATCAAGTCGTCGCCAAATTTTAAATCTAAATTGCTCAAATGTTCAGTGATGATCTCACCCTGTCGTCGAATTGCTAGTACCGTAAAACCGTAATGCTCGCGGAAATTCAACGAACGTAGACTGCGGTTTTCCACAGATGAGCGCGGTGCCAGAGTGGCTTCCACAATGCCAATCTCTTTATCACTAAGTTTGTCCAACTCAGCATGTTGTTTGTTTTCGTTAGCGATTTCCAGTCCTAATTCTTTTCTTGCGTGCAATAGGTCTTCGGTAGAACCTTCAATTAATAAGATATCATCTGGTTGAATACGCGTGTCACGCGCCAAATCTGTGATGGTTTTATTGCCTCGCACCACAGCAATGACCATCAAGTCGTAGTCCGCGCCCAGTTTAGATTCCAGCAACGAGCAGCCTGCCAACCTGCCATTTGGTATGATGCGCATTTCGTTGATATATTTGCGCAATTCTCCTTTTACCTGGGCGTCCCCAGGTGTTTGTCGGACAGGAAGCAAGTGCCGCCCAATAAAAATCATATATAAAACACCTGTGGTTAAAACGACCAACCCAATGGGCGCAAAATCAAAAAAACTAAAGGTAGGCAAGCCGTTCTCTGCAACGATGGATGTTGCCAGAATATTAGCAGGTGTACCTATCATAGTTATTTTGCCCCCCAGTAGGGACGAGAACGAGAGTGGGATCAGGAGCTTCGAGACTGGAGTTTTGGTCTGTTTCGCTACACTAATAACAGCTGGTAACAACATCGCGGTTGCCCCAACATTATTCATAAAAGCGGACATCAAGCCGCAAGTCAACATAATAACTGCAATCAGGCGCACCTCACTATTTCCCGATAGCCGTAGGATGAACTTCCCCAGAATATCAGCAACACCTGTCTTGAACAATCCCCCAGAGACGATATAAACTGCCCATACGGTAATGACGGCCGAATTAGAAAACCCTGCAAAGACCTCCTTGGGACCGACCAGGCCTGTCAACCCAACGATTATCAGCACGAGGAGAGCGACAACATCCACGCGCAATTTTTCAGTGCCAAACACAATCAAAGCACCGACGATGATGGCTAAAGTGAGTGCAATTTCAGATGTCATGAATTTTGTCCTTTATGCACTTTTACCAAAAAGGTTCGAATAACCAGGATGAACGGGTTTTCTTGTGTTAAAAAGTGATTTATGGAAAATAATTATACCTAAATTAATGATGGGCAGTCTCTTCCAAATTATGGAGATGTGTCCCAAGGAGTCTGGCAGCGTACACTTTCTTTGAGTAGTGTATGTTTTTCTGGTGCAGTTTGGGTGCAAATAGGATGGACACTATGAACCCTTCGTCACGACCTTCGGTCGCAGGGCAGGCTTTCCCCCTATTGATTAAGAGTCAATTGCGCTCAGGTTTTTTCTGCCGTTTTTCTTCGCCGAAGAACAGATTATGTTACGATTCGCCTTGAGTGGACAATTTATGATCACAGCGGAACATCTCTTGTCGATTGGAAACAAAATCGGTGAAGGCCCTCTCTGGATGCCGCAGCTTATGCACGCCAGAGCGAATGCTTCTTACGATAATATTATCTGGAACACCTGGTTCACCAGTTATACGGAGGAGAGTGTGGTCACAACTCCTCAGGGAAATCGGGTTGTCGTGGTGGTCCATGGCGGCGGCATATTTTCATCACCGGAAAGATTTGAGAGGAGTTTATACGCGGATCTCGACCGCTTGAATCTTGAGGGTCTAACAGGGCAATATGCTGCAAAGATCACCAATCAGGAAGCCCACGCTATATTGGAAGGAAAGCTGCTCAGCGGTAATGAAATTCCTGTGTTTTCCTTTGACGAATTCAAGCGAGGCGTTGCGGGCTTGCCGATGCGCTATGGAATCATCTTGGACTTTGAGATGGCAAAGAAATCCACTAATGGATATGAGACTTTTGACGCTTTGAGGGATGAACCGAATATGATTGCCCGCGCCGGTGGCGTTGAACCACTTGCGGCTTACCTCGACAAAGCATCTGCCCGGCACAACTCCAAATCGATGGGGAATTGGCATCCTTACAACAGGATTGATCCTGACCAACTTCAGTCACGCATAGTTTTCTTATCTGGCAATAAAGGTGGTATAGGTAGTAAAGACGATTATGCTAGTTTAGGGTGGGGGTATGCCACAGATTATGGTATGGGTGGCGATGCCAGTTTTGTAAACATGGGGCGTTATATCGCCATTGCACCTCGGGATGTGTCAGAATGTTTACGATATTTGGACTTTGAGGGGTGAGTTTGTAATACATTCCCCTACACGCCATCATTCCAGGGCTGTGCGGTATCAGTAGCTGCTTCATCTCGACAATGCAAATGCATGGAGTGGTTCAGAACTACATCAGACGAGTACAGGGAATGAAAACTACTTTGGTATGAAAGTCGAGGAATACGACGATTTATTCAAGATGTTAGACTAGTGACTGTAGAGATCTGATCGTACAAGATCTGGAGATACAAAAATGTCATTTGCCACACGAACTGCCCATCTCAAACCTGAAGGCGCTTACCAGGTGTTGGCACGCGCCAACCAACTCGAAGACGGTGGAAAGGAAATCATCCATCTTGAAATTGGTCAGCCAGATTTTGATACGCTAGAAAATGTCAGCCAGGCAGGCATTGATGCTATCCGCTCAGGAAAAACCCGTTATACACCGCCAGCAGGCATGTCGTCGTTGCGTGAAGTGCTGGCTGAAGATGCCGGCCAAAGGCGCGGGATCAAAATTCACCCTGATCAAGTGATTGTCAGCCCCGGCGGCAAACCCAACTTATTCTTCCCCACCCTGGCATTGGTCGAGCCTGGCGATGAGGTGATCTACCCCAACCCAGGTTTTCCTACTTATGAGGCCATGATCAAGGTGGCAGGCGGTGTGCCTGTGGCAGTCCCGCTGGTGGAAGAGAATAACTTCTCGTTTGATTTAAATACTTTTGATGAACTTATCAATGAACGAACCAAACTTATCATTTTGAACTCTCCCTCAAATCCGACAGGTGGCGTAATACCTTCTGATGACCTGAAGCACATTGCTTCACAGAGTGAACAATATGGCTGCTGGGTGATGTCGGATGAGCTCTACACCAGGATAGTTTATGACGAATTGGAAGTTCCTTCTATCGCAACACTGCCAGGTATGCGGGAGAGAACCATTATTGTGGATGGCTATTCTAAAACCTATGCCATGACCGGCTGGCGATTAGGATTTGGCATCATGCCAAGGGACCTGGCCGCCCGAGTTGGCTTGCTGCTGACTCACTCTGTCGGATCAACTGCGCATTTTACCCAGATCGCTGGCATTGAGGCTGTTACTGGTCCGCAGGATATGGTGAGTGCGATGGTAACGGAGTACCAGCTTCGCCGGGACGTTATAGTGGACGGGCTTAACACTATCCCCGGCTTTACCTGCCAGAAACCTCAGGGTGCTTTTTACGCCTTCCCAAACATCACTGGTACCGGGATGGGCTCTGTAGAACTAGCCAATCTTATCTTAGAGGAAGCAGGCGTGGCTCTGCTGCCAGGGAATTCCTTCGGGCAGTATGGCGAAGGCTACTTGCGCCTTTCGTACGCGAATTCAATCGAAAACATCGAAAAGGGAATAGCACGAATCCGCACTGCTATTAAATAACGTTTAACCAGGCAATAGAAAATTCCATCCCAACCTCACACAATGATTATTTAAGAGCCTTTCCACCTGGCTTTTCTGCTCCTACCACAGCATTGCAGGGAGTGTTCTGCTATCTCACTATGAGGTTCGCGATGGGTCCAAGACAGTGGGTGGTCTTGGACTCGAATCGCTATGTTATAAAGAACCGAGTCGCCAATCTATTATTTGATTGAGATTTCTCCTGCCGTTTTCTCCTTCGCCGAGAAACAGATTGTGTTACGATTCAACTTGAGTGGAGAATTTATGATTACCCCGGAACATCTCTTTTCGATCGGAAACAAACATGGCGAAGGCCCTCTCTGGCATACCAGGGAAGAAGCCATCTATTGGGTGGACATTGAGGGCGAAAAATTCCACAGATATCACACGAAAACAGACAAACTTGATACTTTCCAGGTTGGCCAACCGGTTGGATGCCTGGCGTTTCGCGTTAATGGCGGATTGCTTATGGGATTAAGGGACGGTATAGGCATCTGGGATTGGGATACCAAGTCCATTGAGATAATCGCTGATCCAGAAGCTGGACGAAAAGGCGCCCGGTTCAATGATGGACGGGTGGACAGCCGGGGAAGGTTGTGGGCTGGCACACTCGGAGAAGACAGCCAGAGCAAACTCTACCGGCTGGATCCTGATCATTCCCTCCATACCATGGAAACAGGCGTTACAATATCTAATGGCATCGGCTGGAGCCCGGATGACCGAATCATGTACTATACCGATTCTCCTCTCCGGGTAATTTATGCCTATGATTATGATCCAGATAGCGGTGCGATTGAAAATCGACGTGAATTCGTGCGGGTGCCGGTCCCGGATGGATTTCCAGATGGTTTGACCGTTGATAGTGAAGGATGTGTGTGGAGTGCCCAGTGGGATGGATGGCGGGTGACCCGTTACGATCCGGATGGAAAAGCTGAGCAGGTAATTCCGCTCCCGATCCAGCGGCCAACCAGCTGTGCTTTTGGAGGTCCAAATCTTGATCTACTTTATATCACTTCAGCCTGGACCGGGTTAAGTGATAAAGAGCGGCAGGAACAGCCCTTTGCCGGAGACCTGTTCGTATTAGATGCTGGTGTCAAGGGACAAGTGGAGAACAAGTTTTTGGTATAAAAACTGCATCTGTTTGGAAATAAGCAGGTTATTAACTTTATGAAATCGATCATCATCCTGATAGGACCCATGAGCACAGGAAAAAGCACGCTTGCTAAATTATTGGCCAAGCAGCTGAAGGTAAAGCGCATTGAGCTGGACGATGTTCGACAAAAATTTTACAGCGAAATTGGATATGATGAAGGTTACGCTTCCAGAATCGTTGGCGAAGAGGGCATGGCGGGGTTGATCAAGTATTGGAAACCGTTCGAAGCCCATGCGGTGGAGCGGGCTATCCAGGAATATGATAATTGTGTGCTGGATTTTGGAGCCGGCCATTCTGTCTATGAGGACCAGGAATTATTTTCACGAGTTGAAAAAGCCCTTCAACCTATAAAACATGTGATCTTGATCCTTCCATCCCCGGATATTGACCAATCAGTTGAAATAGTCAATCAAAGGTTCTCGGATTTTTTGCTCAACGAGGTGGGAAAAATAGACTCTGAATTGCTGCAATTGAATTATCATTTTGTGCACCATCCGTCCAATCAATTATTGGCAAAAAAGACTTTCTATACTGAAGGGAAAACACCCAAAGAGGTCTGCCAGGAAATTGTTGATTGGGTTCAGTCCAACGGAAATGAAGATTTCAATTCTCATTACTCCCAGCCGGAATTGTTTTAATGTACTTAACACAGAGACCTGATTAATTGGTGATAAACCACGTTAAAGTTGGAGATAAACTATGTTTGATAGTCATGCCGAAACTCTCACGCCTGATCAGGAATTGGATTTTCTCAAACAGATCTATGGTGGTGATCGGTCAGACAAACTCATAGAGATCCTCACAGATTCCTTTAACGTACTCCAGAACCGGGCGCAAATGTTGTTGAGCTTAATTACGATTACGCTGACAATAACTGGTTTTTCTGGACCGAGGATAGCTGAATCCAGCCTGGTAGCCCGGATATCTATCGCGTTTGGTTTAGCCTTTGTGTTGATATCTGCCTTGATCCTGATGGCAGGACCTCTGCGAATTAATTGGTGTAAGAGATCCAAATCGGTTGATATTGATCAAACCCTGGTAAAACTTATCGTCCAACGCAATACTCGAACCAACCGGTACCATCTGGCCTCGATCACACTCGTGATCGGCTTGATCGGATATGTTTCCAGCGTGATAAGTTTTTTGATATCAGGGTGATGGTTTATCTACGGGATGGGGCTCGGCGGGTTCGGGGTTTTCTGGATCTCGGTTGATTTTCAGGCATGGGTACAGAGTAATCAAAATCAGGAAGGGTTTTTCTAGGCAGTTTTTGTTTCATGATCTTCTCGATTTTTTGAACCAGGGCCTGGTCATCAGGAGTCACAAAAGTGAATGCTTCCCCTGTTCGCTGGGCTCTTCCTGTGCGACCGATCCGGTGAATGTAGGCATCGGCAGTACCCGGCATATCGAAATTGATCACGTGTGAAATTCCATCAATATCCAGCCCGCGAGCGGCAATATCTGTGGCCACCATGATCTGGTACCTGCCAT
>PVMS01066829.1_pt1 | contig 10517 bp, 7 predicted proteins | sample 1853461 | NCBI WGS metagenome assembly PVMS01 (sample SAMN08582032, study PRJNA380276) | Marine sediment metagenome, whole genome shotgun sequencing project. | isolation source: ocean sediment barecode stripped | collected 2017
GGATGAGGTCTGGCCGGATGACCTTGACCAGCATTTGGCTATCGAGAACCAGGAGAGTGGACATCGGACGCTGTTGGACCTGGTAAGCTTCGCCACGCCTTGTCGGGAATTCAGCCATTTCGCCGGCAGATCCTGGTGCTGGCTTTGGGCGGCGAAATGGCTGAACTCCCGACAAGGCGCGGCGAAACTTACCAGGTCCAACAGCGCCCTTTGTCCACTCTCCTGGTTCTCGATAACCAGATGCTGGTCAAGGTCATCCGGCCAGACCTCTTCCTCATATTCGATGATGATATTTTCGCCGGCGATGCCATCCACCATGTGCTCCCCGAAGCGGTCACGCATCGCTTCATAATGAGCGGTGAAGCCGATGCAGACCAGGTCGTCATTATCGTAGGCCTTATCTGGGTGAGAAATGTGATGAATATCTAGGACATGCTCCCCATCAGGGGTGTCGGCCTCGATTCCCAGTGGCGTGATGAATAGACTATCCACCTCCAATCGCCGGGAAGCATCGTAAAAATAGCCGTTTGGCGTCTCGATTATCAATCCGGATGGTTGCACCTGAACCAGTTTGACACGGCCAAATTCGCGCAATGTCTCGCGCATATTTACCTCCTCTCGGATTTAAACATGGGAAAAAGGGAGCCCGACATAGGGTACGGGACACTCCTCTAGGATAATCTCTGGGACAGCCTCAATTATAACGGTTGACTCAGCAAGCACAAAGCTCGAAACTTGTATCTCCTATTCTGATTGCGGCTACGCTCCATGAACAATCGGTACTTCGCTCTGCTTAATTTTCAGCTGCCCGCAGAATGGTCTGTAGTTCAAGCTGAATGCCATTTTCCAGTGGCTGAGGTTGGTGTTCCTTTAGAATTTTACTAAAGGTAGTTCTAGCTCGTTCGCGAATATCGGGCGAGGGTTGATTTATCATTGTCGGAGCGGGGTGAGTTAGTTCAGGTATCCAGATGTGACGGATAGTTCGACGGGTATGCTTCTGGGCCAGGAAATGACCGCCCGGTCCGACGGCGGCGATCACATCCAAGGCCAATTGATCGGCGCTGGTGTCAATCCCTTCCACCAAAATCCGGTTGGTATGATAAATCTCATCGTCGTAGATGATCTGTTCGGGCAGCAGCAATGTCGCAGCCCGGAGCAAGCCCAGGCCCTCCACCATATCAGCGCCGGATAAGGGAGACATCAGTGACGTATACACGCTATCACGCCCCAGCTGATAAGAGGCCGGTTCCGGGCAGTCAACACTAAAAGCCCCACCCAACGACGGCACGCCCCAATCGTGGGCCAACTGCACGGCCGCTGCGTTGCACAGATATTTCTCCGATAGACTGGCCAGGTAATCCCCTGATCGTGGATCCATCACCGAGGCCAGTATAGAGTGGAAGACCGGCGCGCCGGGAGCTACCAATTCCATCAGCACCATGGCGCTAACCACCTCGGAGTTGCCAATAACCAGAGCGCTGGCCATCGTTGCCGGTGATGTAGAGCCGATATTGGGCATGGCCATAAAGCCTACAGGGACGCCTGCCCCGGCAAAGATCATCGCCCCTTCAATGCCGGCCTTATCCTGACCCAATGGGGCAATCGAGCAGACCAGGCTTGACAGGGGCGGCCGGGCACGCATTTGCTCGCTTCCTCCGGCAATCACCTCCGCCATTTGTAAAGAGTAATGGGCTAATTTCTCGCCGATGATGGTTGCACTTTGGATGTGCTTGACCGTGTTTTTGAAGCTGGCATCCAGCTCGTGCAAGGGAGCGAACAGGCCGAAATCCTGAGCGCTGACTATCGGCCAGTAGAACGAGATCGAAGAGAGATAATCTGCTACATGAGCCATCATGGCCACGTCGGTCTTACGAGAGCTTCGACGTTCACGTGATTTGAAATCGATGGTTTCCGTTCCACAACCGTCGGTTGAAAAGAAGCTAGCCGTGCCGTCCAGGATCAGCTCTGTTCCTTCAGCCCGTCCCGCCAGGGTGTACGTGCGCGGCGCATGGCTCATCGCTTCCAGCACCAGATCAGGAGAAAGGCGTACAATCTGGCTCTTCGAATCAACCTGTGCGCCATGCTCGGCAAAAACGCGCAAGGCCTGCTCTGAAGGGAAGTGCACGCCTACGGTCTCCAAGACCTGTAGGGTAGCCGCTCTGATCTCTGCTAATTGTTCGAGGCTGAGTACCTCGGTTCCCACCTTGTGTCGAATAGGCTTGATATTTGTCATTTCCTCGACCGAATCGCTTTCACGATTTCATCTCGATGCTCAACATCGTGATCGGTCATCATCTTTACCAAATAGGCAATAGTGCCGCGTTCGTCACCCCAAGGATAGAGTAGATCGCCGGGAAATAGATCCAGGGGAATCTCCTCGACGGCACGCTTGAAATCCTCGCGGGCCAATTCCCATTCCTCAAAGATTTGTAGGGTGCTCATATCTTGTTGTCTCGAGACATCCTGCTCATTGAAGCTATCTTCAATCAGGTTGGGAATGGCATATTCTTCGCCAAGCCCGTAGGCACGTATGGAGTTCGCCGTCTGGCGGTCCCAGGTCGCTAAGTGTCCAATTATGTCCCTGATTCGCCACTTTGAATCTGCGTAGACGCGTAACTCAAGATCTATCCCTTCAAGAATTGCCCGGGTAGCAGTATGGGTCTTGGTCAGAAGTTCTAGCAGGCGCTGCTTATCTTTCAGGGTCATGCCAATCACTCCTTTTGGGGGGAAATGCTATATCTGGTCGCCAAATCAAACTTTATCTTTCGGCACGCTTTGGGCCAATACGGTTTTAGCCCCGAGGGCCACCTTGTATGTGTGCAGGATGAAAGAGGTCTGGGCCCGTTGCACGCCAGTGACTTGAAGCAATTGATCTTTGAGGAATAAGGCCAGGTGTTGCCGGTCGCGACAAAACACTTCAACGATCAGGTCGAATTCGCCGGCAACCATAATCAGGTAACTAACTTCTGGCATAGCGGCGATTTCTGCAGCTGCCTCTTCTAATAGAGGTGGCTGAATAGAGACCCCAATAATGGCCGGGGCATTGTAACCCGTGCGATGGGGATCAAGGACGCCTATGATCTGGATGGTCTTGTCGTCGAGAAGTTTCGCCACACGATTGCGTACCGTCCCCTCAGTAACGCTCAGGGCTTTGGCAATCTCTGTGTAACGCATCCGGCCATCCTCTTGTAGGAAGGCAATAATTGAACGATCCAATGAATCCATGATTCCAACTTGCATATTTGCGATTGTTCAGTATTATACAATTAAATTTTGCGATATTCAAACTCTACATGATAATTAACTACGAATATCGCAGTAAGTAGGAGGACTGTTTATTTAAACATGTCCAAATGAATAGTCTCCAGAGAATAGTTTCCTTTAATCGCTGTTTTGTAGCAGTTGCCCTATAAGCAACAAAGAGAGGTTCAAGATGCCCCAACATGGAGTAAAATCTCACGAGTTTTTTGAGCGGGCGCTAAAAGTAATTCCGTATGGTGTCAACTCCAATTTTCGTTATTCGGGTGATGATCAAACCCTTGTGGTAGCTGATGCTCGCGATGGTTACGTTTATGATTTTGATGGAAAACGGTACATTGATTATCGTCTTGGGTATGGTCCGGTTATCCTGGGGCATACTGATCCGTTCGTCAACGGACGGGTCAAAGAAGCCATCGATCATGGTCTCAGTTTCGCCGCCACCCAGGAGTATGAGGTAAAGGTCGCCGAAAGAATTGTCGACATGTGCCCCGGCGTCGAGATGGTGCGCCTGTCGAATACCGGCTCTGAATGCACCATGCATGCCATTCGACTGGCGCGGGGTCACACCGGCCGGGATGTCGTGTTGAAATTTGAGGGTTGCTACCACGGCGCCCATGATTACGTGCTGTGGACAACTGCCGGGGGGTAAGATCGATAAAGTTGGCGATCGCCAACATCCCCGAGCTTACAAACAAAGCATCGGTATCCCAGAGATTATGCGGGAGTTAATCCAGTTGTGCCCCTGGAATGATGTTGAGGTTTTGGGTGATATCTTGCAGAAACGGGGAGAGGAAATTGCGACCATTATCGTCGAACCTATGCTTGGTAATGGCGCCGGACTAATGCCGCAACCCGGCTACCTGGAATTTTTGCGTGAACAATGTGACCAGTATGGCATCGTCCTTATCTTTGACGAGGTCAAGACGGGATTCCGTCTCGCTCCAGGAGGCGCCGGTGAATATTTTGGCGTGATTCCTGATATCTCTACCTTCGCCAAAGCCATGGGCAATGGCTATCCCATTGCTGCGTTCGGGGGCAAGAAAGAAGTGATGATGTCTATTGTGCCGGGCAAAGTGTTTCAAGGCGGTACCTATACCGGCAACGTGGTCTCAACGGCCGCTGCTGACGCCACCCTTGAATTTATCCAGACCGGTAAGGTGTTTGAACAGTTGAACAAAGTTGGCGGATTACTCATGGCAGGGATCGGTGAGATTCTCGACCGGCACGGCGTCGCTCATTTCATAAACGGAGCACCGGGCATGTTCGGCATCACCTTCACCGACACCCAACCCAGAGATTGGCGCGACTTGTTTGAATGTGATTGGGATTTGTATGAGGCAATCACGAACTACATGATTGAAAAAGGGGTCATGCCTGATCCTGATGGATTTGAACCCTATTTCCTGTGCGTTGACCATACCGAGGAAGATGCGGCCGAAACGCTACAGGCCTTTGAAGAGGGTTTAAAAGTGGCCCTCAATTAGAACCAGTCATAAAAATAAGGGTAATAAGATGACAACAAATGGCAGATTACTTAATTATATTAATGGTGAGTGGCGCCAGTCCGCAGCGGCCGATTATTTAGAGGTTGTAAACCCGGCCACCAGCGAGGTCTTGGCGCAAGTGCCCCTTTCTCCGGCAGCGGAAGTGGATGAGGCCGCCCAGGCGGCCGCTCTAGCCTTCGAAGAGTGGCGGCGCGTACCGGCTGTGGATCGCATCCAATATCTGTTCAAGCTGAAATTCCTACTGGAGGAGCATTTTGAAGAGATCTCCCGCACGATCACCATGGAATGCGGCAAGACCATCGGCGAATCCAGGGGCGAAATGCGCCGGGCCATTGAAAATGTGGAGGTGGCCTGTGGCATCCCCATGATGATGCAGGGGGATATGTCCGAAGATATTGCCTCGGGCATTGACGAATTGATGATCAGGCAGCCGGTCGGCGTTTGCGCCGCCATCGCCCCCTTCAACTTCCCCGGCATGATCGCTTTCTGGTTTATGCCCTATGCCCTGGCTTGCGGCAATACCTATCTTGTAAAACCGTCAGAGAAAGTGCCGTTGACGATGCACAAAATCTTTGAATTATTAGAGCAAGCTGGATTTCCCGAGGGCGTAGTCAACATGGTCAATGGCTCCAAAGAAGCAGTCGATGCGATTCTGGACCATCCGGCCATTAAGGCCATCAGCTTTGTCGGTTCCACACCGGTGGCCAAGTATGTCTACAGTCGGGGCTCAGCTAATGGCAAACGGGTACAGGCCCAGGGCGGGGCTAAAAACCCGATCATCGTGCTGCCCGATGCGGATATGGAGATGACCAAGCGGATCACGGCCGATTCGGCCTTTGGTTGCGCCGGTCAACGCTGCCTGGCGGCATCGGTAGCTGTGACCGTGGGCGATGCTCACCAACCCTTCAGCGAGGCCATCGCCGAGGCGGCCGCTTCCCGTGTGGTTGGCTATGGACTGGATGAAGGCGTGCAAATGGGACCGGTGATCAACCAGGCCAGTCAGACGCGCATTGAAAGCCTGATCCAACAAGGGATTGACTCCGGGGCCACGGCCGTGGTGGACGGTCGCTCCCCGACGATTTCCGGCTTTGAAAATGGCAGCTTCGTGCGCCCCACCGTGCTGCAAAATGTCGATCCGGCAGGTGAAATTGCCAAAACTGAGATATTTGGCCCGGTATTAAGTTTGATCCATGTCAATACTATTGATGATGCCATTAAGTACGTCAACAGTGGACAGTATGGGAACATGGCTTGTTTGTTTACCAGCAGCGGCGCGGCCGCCCGAAAATTCCGATATGAGGTAGATGCGGGCAATATTGGCATCAATGTAGGCGTGGCCGCCCCGATGGCTTTCTTCCCCTTCAGCGGTTGGAAAGAAAGCTTCTTTGGTACGTTGCATGGCCAGGGCAACCATGCCGTCGAATTCTTCACCCAGACCAAGGTCGTGGTGGAGCGCTGGCCGAAGCAGTGGTCTCGGCAATTTTAGTTGCCGCGCCAATTCTAGATTGACGCATCGATTATGAATTGATGTTTCACTATTAATCTAACGTTTCAAATCGAAAGTACTGTGTCAGCATTGGACCGTCGTACCTGGTCTATGCTGCTGTTTGGGTTTCATGGAGGGATTATGATGGACTCAAAACATGCCGAATTGGTAGCCCGCAATAAGACCTTTACCTTATCCAGTTGGACGGCCCAGAGCGCCTGGAATCCGATCTCCATGGTCCGAGCCGAAGGGGTTTACTTCTGGGACGCGGACGACAAACGATATCTCGATTGGTCGTCACAATTGTTTAATGTCAATGCTGGCCACGGCCATCCCCATATCGTCACAGCTATTCAGGAGCAAGTAGCCAGGATGGGACATGCCTATCCGGGCATCGCTACGGAAGCGCGAGCTCGTTTGGGTGAACTGCTTCGCGAAATTGCACCGGCCGGTCTCACGAAGAGCTTTTTCACCGTAGGCGGCGCCGACGCTACTGAAAATGCCATGAAAGTGGCCCGTCTTTGTACAGGAAGACAGAAGATCGTCACCCGCTACCGTTCATATCACGGAGCCACTTTTGGGGCGATGACTGCCGGCGGCGATCCGCGTCGCCTGGCCAACGAACCCGGCGTCCCCTGGATCGTCCGGGTGCATGGTCCTTATCCATATCGTAGCCCGATTTACCGCGGCCGCAGCGCTGATGAAGGGGATGTCGTCGTAGCCGACTTGATCGAACAGACAATCCTCTACGAGGGACCAAATAACGTGGCCGCCATCATGCTGGAGGGCTACAGTGGCTCTAGCGGCATCGTCCAGGGAGGAGAGTTCTTCTGGAATCGCATCCAGGAGATCTGCGACAAATATGACATATTGCTCATCATTGACGAGGTGATGAGCGGCTTCGGCCGGACCGGCGAATGGTTTGGCATAAACCATTACCCGTCTGTCAAACCGGACATCATGGCCTTGGCCAAAGGGTTAACCAGCGGCTACGTTCCCATGGGTGCGACAATGGTCACAGACGAAATCGCCGACCACTTCGAAGATAATACATTATGGGCCGGCCTGACTTACAGTTCACACCCGCTTTCCTGCGCAGCCGCTATTGCCAACATCGAAGTGTATCGCCAAGAAGGGTTGATTGAGCAGGCCCGGGAGATGGGTAAGGTCTTACGCAGCGGCTTGATGGACCTCGCCGAACAACATCCCAGTGTAGGCGATGTCCGGGGGACGGGATTGTTGCAACTGCTGGAACTGGTAAAGAATCGCGATAGTCGCGAGCCAATGAGTGGCTGGAACCGTCCGGCCAGCGAAGCCATGCGCGAAGTGGGCGCCATTCTTAGAAAGCAGGGCATGAGCACGTTCGTAAAATGGGACTGGATCTTCTGCGCGCCGCCCTTGATCATCAACAAAGAACAGATTCAGGAAGGCCTGGCGATGATCGATCAAGCGCTGACGGCCGCTGATCGTTATTGTGAGCGTTGAAAGGAGCAACAAGCATGATGCCAAGAGATATTATCTACCTGACAGATGATGATGTGGCCCAATGTATGACGGCCGGAAATGCAGTTCGCTTAGCCGAGAAGGGCATCAAGGCTGATGGGGCCGGGCAGGTGGCGGGGGACAAATTCTACATGAATGTGGGTGATGGAGGCTTTATGAAGCCTTTCTCAGGCTATTTAGCCGGCGAGGAATACGCTTATATTAAGAGTTTTAGTTTTTTTGAAGGTAATCGGGCGAAGGGGTTGCCGGTCACCGATTCGATGGTATTGCTCTTCGAGGCTGACACCGGTTTGCCTGCTTGTATTATGGAAGCGGACTGGATCACGTCGATGAAGACGGGGGCCTCGACGGCCGTGACGGCGAAATACCTGTCTCATTCTGACAGCAGAGTGATGACAATCTTCGGGGCCGGCGGATTGGGAAGGACGCATCTCCTATGTTTCAATGAGGTGTTTGACTTGGACGAGGTGCGGGTGGTGGATGTGATTCCGGCAGCCGCGGAACAATTCGCCACCGAAATGGGCGAAAAGACGGGACTGTCGATTGTTTTACCCAGCTCGCCGGAAGCGGCCGTGCGCGATGCGGACCTGGTCGTGACGGTCACCACCGGTAGTGCTGTGAACGTTGAACTTCCCTGGCTGAAGCCGGGCGCTTTCGTTGCCCGCATGGGTTCTTTCCAGGAAGTTGCCCTGAATCTACTGCTGGAAGCCGACAAGCTGGTCATAGATCGCTGGGCGTATGTCAGCTATCGCGTTCCGGAAATGGTCGAGCTTATCCAGGCCGGCAAATTGAGTGAGGAAGATGTCCATGCGGAATGGCCAGATATCATCTCCGGTAAAGCAACCGGCCGTGAATCTCAAGAGGAGATTATTCTGTATATCGCCCTGGGTATTTGGGGTGAGTACGCGGCCATCCTACCGGCCGTATTCCGGCGGGCGAAGGAATTGGGATTAGGGTCGAAAGTAGCCGGTTAGCCGGGTAAAAATTCAGCTAACACAGGAGCATAACGTGCGTGATGACCAGGCTGCAAAAAGAGCTGACGATTCATTGCCAAGCCATGCGCAAGTAGTAATTATTGGCGGGGGTGTGATCGGCTGCAGTGTCGCCTATCATTTGACCAAACTTGGCTGGCGGGATGTTGTTCTGCTGGAACGGGCGCAATTAACGGCCGGAACTACATGGCATGCAGCGGGACTGATCAGCAGTGGTGGATTTAGGACCGAAACGACAATCGAGATGGCGAAATACACCGTGGAGCTTTGCTCGGGGCTGGGGGAGGAAACCGGCCAGGATACGGGCTTCAGGCCAATAGGTCATCTCGAGCTGGCCAACGACGCGGAAGAGTTGGGGGCGGTCCGCCGGGCGTTAGATTTTGGCCGTGGTTTTGGTGTCGACATAGTGGAAGTAACCCCCTCTGAAATCAAGGAGATGTGGCCGCTACTCTACACGGGCAACCTTGCCGGCGGCATTTATACGCCCAATGACGGCCGGGCCAATCCGGTAGACTTCACTATGGCCTTAGCAAAAGGGGCCAGGATGGGCGGCGCTCGTATCCTGGAAGATACAAAAGTCACCGGCATCAAGAAAAAAGATGGCCGGGTAACCGGCGTGGTTACCAATAGGGGAGAAATCGAAGCCGAATATGTGGTCAATTGCGCCGGCATGTGGGGCCGTGAATTGGGCAAGATGGCCGGCGTTAATGTACCCCTACATGCGGCTGAGCATTATTATTTGATCACCGAACCGATAGAAGGGGTACATAGGGATCTGCCCATCGTTGAAGACACCAGGGCTTATGCTTATTACCGTGAAGAACATGGCGGGCTCTTGCTGGGTGTGTTTGAGCCGGTGGCCGGTCCCTGGGGAATGGGTGGTATTCCTGAGAATTTCACCTTTGGCGAGTTGCCGCCGGATTGGGACCGGATGATGCCCTTCCTGGATAAGGTAATGGATCGCATCCCCGTGTCCAAGACAGCTGGTATCAAAGTGTTTTTCTGTGGGCCGGAAAGCTTCACGCCTGATATGGGTCCCATGATGGGTGAAGCGCCAGAACTCAAGAACTTCTATGTCGCGGCAGGTTTTAACTCCTTAGGCATTCTATTAGGCGGCGGCGCCGGCCAGGTTATGGCCCAGTGGATTGTGGACGGTTTGGCGCCTGTCGACGTGAGCGAGATCAACATCGAGCGCATGGCGCGTTTTCAAAACAATGCAAAATATTTACATGATCGGACCGTGGAAGTTCTTGGCTGGATGTTTACGAACTGGCCTAACTTCCAGGCCACCAGGGCTCGCAATATCTGCAAATCAGCCTTGCATGATCGCCTGGCTGCTGCCGGGGCCTGTTTCTTCGAATATAGTGGCTGGGAATACCCGGAATGGTTTGCCCCGGCGGGTGTGGAACCCAAGGTAAAATATTCCTGGGGGAGACAGAATTGGTTTGAATACGCCGCGGCCGAGCATAAAGCTGCCCGCGAAGGCGTTGTACTGATGGATTTGACCCTGATGTCTAAATTCCTTGTTCAGGGCTGGGATGCGGAAAAGTATCTCAACCGGATTTGCGCCAACAATGTCGCGGTGCCGGTTGGCCGCTGTGTCTACACCCAGTGGTTGAATGAACGAGGGATGATCGAGGCTGATTTAACGGCAACTCGCCTGGCAGAAGAGCGTTACACCAAGAGTATCACGCAGAACATTGCGGCGTTCATCGTGAGCGACAACGTCTTGGATTATTATCCGACCGCGTTGGAGTGGTCGATGATCCA